>OJEO01000008.1_pt1 | contig 231615 bp, 206 predicted proteins | sample 1593621 | NCBI WGS metagenome assembly OJEO01 (sample SAMN05416875, study PRJEB24817) | seawater metagenome | isolation source: Sea water | place: Canada:Atlantic | collected 2013-11
ATATTCGGTCTCCGGCAGGGGGCCGACCCCGCGGGCTGTCCTACATTTTTTGTGGAAACCGTGAGAAGGCTCCGCACTGGATTGCGAGTGGGGAAAGACGCTTGGGCGGCGGTATTTCCTTTACGTCATTACCCGGCCAAGCGCTCTGCATATCCTAAAGGGCAAAGTCGTGGAATGATGAGGGGGAGAAGCAAAAACAAAAAAGCCCTCCCGCGAGGGGAAGGCTATATAGTTTGGTAAATGGTGTTAGACTTTGGAAAGTGCATGGGTTGAGAGGCTTCTTATATTTAGCTTTTGGCCAAATCTTTGGAATTAGCAAAGCGTTGATAAACTTCTGCGTATTTTGCTTTGGCAAAATCCTCCGAAGACGCGAAGTGACCATCATTGATACGGGGTATCAATGACAACGCAGCGCCGAAGTCGTTAGACTTCGGGTTTGGTACAGGTTGAGAGGCTTCTCATATTTGGCTTTTGGCCAAATCTATCGAAGAAATTCGGGAAAGCGATTTTATCGCTTTAATGAAACGCGGCGCGTTTCATCCCTCACTTACACATTCACATTTTTCATTTTGAGGCTGTCCCATGGATTATCAGACTTTTCTTCTTCGGCTTTATCATTGGACGCTTCGGGCTCATAGCCTTCGTCGCCTTCCTGAATCAGCGCTTCACCTTTCAGCCAACGCTCGGCCGGCGTCTCTTCGTCCAGATCAAATGTGCGGACTTCAAGGCCGGGGATGACCGCGCCTTCGACCTTGGCAGAGTTGCGGAGGAACATGCTGTCGGTCATGAGCGCGCATTTCTTGGCGGATTTGGAATGGCGAAGCACGGTGGCCACGCGTTTAAATTCGGCGCTGATCGCAGCCAGATCGTCAAATTCGCCTTGGGCCATATCAATCCGGAGGTTAAAATCGTCATCCTCCGCGTCCAATTCATGGATCCAATCAAGACCTTGGGTCATCGATTCCGGCTTAATATTACCGGTGATACTCATGTGAACGATTTTGTCTTCTAGTTTAAGTTCAAGATTCTCAGTGCTGAGAGGCGTCATAAAAATTATTTCTCCATTAACAGATATTAAAACTATGGCCAAAGGGCCGGAACGTTCCAAGAAAGAATCTCAGATGGAGCCCCTCTGTCCGCAGTTTTCTGTAAAATTGGGTTTTCTCCCGCGAGCATTCAAGATACTGGCGGCGGCACATAGAAGAGGTTAGCTATGTCACATATTTACAGAATTGCCCTATATTTCGGTATGGGTTTGTTTCTATTGGCAGGCGCGAATACAGCGTTCGCCCAAAATACAAGCGGCGTTGTCGGCCCGACAGTTGACGAAGGCGAGAGCACGCTTGAATACCGTCTGGGCCTTGATCCGGAAAATTCCCGAGGCGAAACCGGGGTCGCGCAAAGACTCCATTATCAACGCTCCATCAATTCTGATCTCAGGTGGCGCGTCGTGGGACGGTTTCAAAAAACGGCAGAGTCGGATTTCGATTTCGACTACGTGCAAGCCGAATTGGTTTGGCAATTGAGTAATGACGATAAATCATATCAAAACGGGCTGCGATTTGACGCCCGGATTCGGGGCGACTCCCGGCCCGGACAGCTCGGTGTGAATTGGGCGCATCAATGGTCCTTTGGGCAGGGTTGGGAAATTCGCGGCGTGCTGAAATCAGAAGTTCAAATTGGCCAAGGCTCGGACGACAGTTTCAGCCTTGAAAGCCAGGCGCGGGTTCAGAAAAAGCTGCCCCAAGGACGGGCCATAGGAGTCAAAATGTTCAATAATTATGGCGACACGCACGATATTCAACCCTTTGATCAACAGAGCCACGTCGCCGGCCCCTATCTAAGCACGCCCTTCATAGAAAAGCTCACACTCTCTACTGGCGTTTTATTTGGATTGACCGAAACATCACCCGACACGCAAATCCAGCTCTGGCTCACCCGGTCCTTTTAAAAAAGCCGCCTCTCCAATAAAGGAAAAGCGGCTAAACGGGTATAAATTCGCCCCGTTAAATCGGCTGTCTTGGCCCTGAAGGGAGGGACTCGAAGGGGAGTGAGCCCTGGGCTATCTGGCAGCCGAAGCTTGTTAAGCGCGGCCCTGTAAGAGGTGGACGAGCAGTAAAACAACAAATAGAATAATAAAGACGTAAAAGGCATACATGGCGATACCGCTCACTCCACCAAATCCAAGCGCCGCTGCGATAAGGGCGACAACCAAACAAATAATTGCATAACGTAACATAGGGTCTCTCTCCGTAAATAATGACCGAGACTTAATGTCTCTGTATCAAATAACGCAGCGATGAAGAAAATAGTTCCGCATTGCCGAGTTTATAGGATCGGATTTCCGACTTTTATCGCGTTTTCCGATAAAAGTCGGGAGACTTTTCTTGAAGCCATTGAACAAATGTTTCTATGTCGGGATGCCCTTTTAACGCCTCGATTGTGCCCAATCCCGCAAGATCCGTCCGCGAGAAAACCCTATGAATTTTACGGTGACAAATGGGATGAATCTCGACGGTTTCCTTACCCCCTTTTGATTTGGGAATAACATGATGTTTCTCGGTTTTTGCCCCGAGTGGCCGGTCGCAAAGTGCGCAGATCACTTGGTCATTCATTGGTAATCAGGTAATCGATAAGAGCGAGCGCTTCGGGGCTGTCCCACTCGGCCTCCCCAAGGAGCCGGGCGACTTCTTGACCAGAGCGGTCATAAAGAACCGTCGTTGGCAGGCCGGGCAATTGGAGCTTACCGTTAATTTGATACGTTTCGTCATGCCATGTCGGAAGAGCGTCAATGCCGTTTTTTTCGAAAAACTCCGTAATTTCTTCTTTTTTATTATCCAGACTGATGGTGACAACGTCAAAACTCTCCCCCCCTTTTAGGTTTTGCAGGCGATTAAGGGACGGCATTTCAGCCACGCAAGGGGGACACCAAGTTGCCCAGGCATTTACCAAAATTACTTTCCCTCGATAATCAGACAGGCTCATTCTCTCTCCAGTGGTAGAGGAAAATGAGAAGTCAGGTTGCGGAGGCGGGGTCTCTAATGTTGTCAATTTCGATAGAGAAGCAACGGTGAACTGTTCCAATCCCGTTTTTGGCTTTTGACAGGATTGCACCACGACCCCAATAACGGCTAAGAGGCCGATGATCAGCAAGGCCCGGATGGCATTTCCAAGGGTGAAAAAAGAAGAGACAGAAGACATGAGCGAGCCTGTAAATCAGAATCCGAAAAAAGGCCAGACGATGTGGGGGGGGCGTTTCAGCGCACAACCCGGCGCTTTGATGCAAGCTATCAATGTTTGTATTGATTATGATCAAAAACTCGCCCCACAGGACATTCGCGGCTCCAAAGCCCACGCCTCCATGCTCGCCGCGCAAAAAATTATTACGCCAGAGGACTGCCAAGCCATTCACCAAGGGCTGGATGAAATTCTGGAAGAAATAGAATCCGGAACATTTCCGTTTAAGCCTGAACTTGAAGACATTCACCTCAATGTCGAAAACCGATTGAAGGAAAAAATAGGAGAAGCTGCCGGGCGTCTACATACCGGACGTTCCAGAAACGACCAAGTTGCCACGGATTTCCGCCTCTGGGTACGCGATTATTTGAATGTCTTTGAGGCCCTGCTAGTAAATTTGCAAAGCGCTCTACTGAGTCAGGCCGATGAGCACACTGACACGATCATGCCGGGATTTACGCATTTACAAAGCGCCCAACCGGTGACATTCGGCCATCACATGATGGCCTATCTGGAAATGTTTGCGCGGGACCGATCCCGTTTTTCCGATTGCCGGAAGCGGATGAATGAAAGCCCGCTCGGCGCTGCGGCTTTGGCCGGAACGCCTTATCCAATTGACCGCGACGCGACGACTAAAGCTTTGGGGTTTGACCGGCCAATGGCAAATTCTCTCGACGCTGTTTCAGCTCGCGATTTCGCTCTTGAAGCTCTCTCAGTGGCCAGTATTTGCGCCACGCATCTATCTCGCCTTTCAGAAGAAATTGTCATTTGGACCAGCGCACAGTTTCAATTCATTAGCCTATCTGATGAATTCACAACGGGCAGTTCTATTATGCCGCAAAAACGTAACCCCGACGCTGCGGAGTTGGTTCGAGCGAAAGTCGGACGAATTGTTGGCGCCCTCACCTCGTTGACCATCGTAATGAAAGGCCTTCCGCTCGCCTATTCAAAAGACATGCAAGAAGATAAAGAGCCCGTCTTTGATGCCTTTGAAGCATTGGAACTCGGACTCGCCGCCATGGCGGGTATGATCAGTGATATGACGCCGAATAAAGACAAACTGGCGGACGCTGCCGGCGCCGCATTCTCGACAGCGACGGACTTGGCGGATTGGCTTGTCATGTCTTTGAATATGCCGTTCCGCGATGCCCATCATGTGACGGGTCGCGTTGTTGCCTTGGCTGAAAAACAGGGAAAAACATTGGACGCAATGGAGCTGTCAGACTTACAAGCTGTTGAGCCGCGCATCACGGACGATATCTACCGCGTTCTCTCGCCTCTGGCCTCGGCCAATAGCCGGACGAGCTATGGCGGCACCGCGCCGAGTGAAGTTCGAAAACAAGTGGAGCACTGGAAAAAAAAGTTAGGCTAAGAACTTATTTGTCTGACTTTGCAAGGCGCCCAGGCAATTCCGCCATAATCGCCCGTCTCTGCAACTCAGTATAAGAAAGCCAGCGCGCGATTTCCTCGCGTGTTCGGCCGCAACCGACACATTCACCCTTTTCCAAATCTAATTCGCAGATAAGTTTACAAGGGCTGCTAATATTTTCGGACTGACGCAACATTATTTCGGCTCGTTTGAAAAAGGATGGCGGGGGAAGGTTTTTAAATAAATCGCAAAGCTCGCCAGCCAATGGAAACCAGAGTAATGCCTGTCCGACACGGCGGCAACGCCAGTTTCCTCGTGCAAATTTGCGGAAGATATTAGAGCTGTATTACGGGGATTATTTTCCGCAAGCGACACTGCAATGTTTACTAGATTCCAAGGTCGAGGGAGATTGACTCCATCCAGATGCATAAGTTTTCCGTCGCTCGTATCTTTCACGACGCTAGGGCCTAGCCAATCTGATGACCCGTTTTCGGCAATATCGGGAATGTCTGAAGTCATTGCCATTTCGATACTTTTCGACTTTGCTTGGAAGGGTGCTTGAATGACAGGAGCCCTTTCTTCTTGGACATCTCGCATTGAACTATTTTGCACTGGTGCATCTAGCTAGGGAGCCGCAGAAATGTCCGAATTTGGTTCGGCGCATCCGCTAATAGATAAATAAATAGACAAAAAGATAAAATTAATTTCATGCCCCAGCCTTAAGCCTTCGGCAGTGTCTTGTAAATTATTCTACACTCGTCGCGACTATAGCCTCTTCTTCGTCAATCTCTTCAGAAGACATGTGAACTTCTTCGAAAAAAGTTTTTTTACAACATTCGAGTTTCATGCTTTTATTACTTTAATCAGGATTCTGTCTCTTTACCCCATCCAAACCGCCGCATCACCGATGGGCTTGGGACTGGCTGAAGATTATACGCCCCGCCCTTGACCACCAGTCCCTCAGCGCCCCAGTCCTCCATATTTTTAAATGAAATGACGTAAAAGTCTTTGACCTTCTCACCTTTCATCAGTGTCTCTACACCGTCTAAAATGACGTAGGCTCGAAACGGCGTTGCCTTATCCTCATATTTGACCGCCAAATAATCTGTATCAGGCATGAACATGGTAAGAGCGTTTGGTATCATTTTCTTATAGAAATTTTTCCCGTCTTTCGTCCCCTCTTTTAATTCCTCCATGCTGTAGTGACCAGTACGGTTATGAAAAAAAGGCGATAACCCCATTTCGAAATATAATCCCTCATCATCGGCCGGACGGTCCGCACGTGTGGGGTCATCTACACAAATTTCAGTTTCAGGATAGGCTCTTGCCGAGTCCATAAACCCTTCGATACGTCCGTCTTCTTTCGAAAATGGTAAATCTTTCACTGACCTTCCGGCTTCGCTCAGATAAAAACGTTCCGGCCAGACGCCGCCATCTTTGATCAAAAATCTTGGATCTATATCGACATCCACAACGTCGCGATACCTCTCCTCAACTTCAGATAACTCATCAACGATTTTTATAGCCTTTTTTGTAGGCTGACAAAAAATCTCCCCTCTTTTCTCACCAGCAATTGCATTTTCTGGTGAAAGAATGAGAAAAGCACACCCGACCAGAAATGAAGGACATATCACAGGATGGGATATAAGGTTTGGACCTCTCTCGAAATGTAAAATTTGTTTCATATTTTTGTAAAGGATTATCCCTTTCGCGTATGATAATGTCTTGTGTCTGGTCTATACATACAGACAGGCTGGACGTATGCTATATGAGCCCGTAACGACATTTTGCCGTCAAATAGGATCCGCTATGCCCACTGTTCGTCGTAACAGCCTTACTACAGGTTTAACCCTTACCCTTATCTTAGGTTCCCTTGCCTTGACCGGATGCGGAATTAAAGGGAGCCTGAAAACCCCGCCGCCCCTTTGGGGGGAAGCCCGAAATGAGGTTGGGAAAAAACCGAATGAAGGCAGCGTGATCAATGACAGTCCAATTGACGACAAAGAAGACGATATTTTTGACGAAGACTATGTCGATGAGACGACGCCTTACTAAGCCGACAATGTAGAAAAGCCCCCTTTCATGAGACATTTTGATTACCGAAACGGCGAGCTTTACGCCGAAGATGTGCCTTTGCGGGCTATTGCCGAAACAGTCGGCACGCCGGTTTATGTCTATTCAACGGCGACCTTTGAACGGCATTATTCAGTCTTTGCGGAGAGTTTTAAGGGCATAGACGCTCTGGTTGCCTATTCTGTGAAAGCCAATTCCAATATCGCTGTTTTAGCCACTTTGGCAAAACTCGGCGCCGGAGCTGATGTTGTAAGCGGCGGAGAGCTCGCGCGGGCCCTTCTGGCCGGAATTCCAGGTCATAAAATTGTTTTTTCAGGCGTTGGTAAAACGAAGACTGAAATGAGATCCGCATTACAGGCAAAAATTCGTGTTTTTAATGTCGAAAGCTTGGCCGAATTAGAGGCCTTGAACGAAGTTGCTGTGGAAATGGGCAAGACAGCCCCCATTGCCTTCCGAGTAAATCCCGATGTTACGGCCGGTGGACACGCAAAAATTTCTACGGGTAAAAAGGAAAATAAATTCGGCATTGCTTGGCCGTCAGCTGAGGCTGCTTATACACATGCCGCCTCTCTTCCTGGTATCGAAATCGTCGGGGTGGACGTTCATATCGGCAGCCAGATTGATCAACTCGCCCCGTTTGAGGCCGCTATTGGAAAAGTCGGAGGCCTGATTTCCCGATTGCGCGGAGCCGGTCACAAGATCAAGAGTTTTGATATTGGCGGCGGTCTCGGAATTCCTTACGGCGACAACGCTAAAACACCTCCTCCGCCCTCTGAATATGGTGCGCTCGTTAAACAGCTTACTCGGGATCTGGATGTTGAAATGATATTCGAACCGGGTCGCATGATAGCCGGTAATTCCGGCGTGCTCTTGTCAGAGGTACTTTACGTAAAAAACGGCGAAGACCGCGACTTTCTTATTATTGACGCCGCAATGAATGACCTTTTGCGGCCGGCGCTTTATGACGCTTATCACGACATCGAACCTGTCAAAGCGCCTGGGTCAGATGCTAAAGAAGCAATTTATGACGTTGTCGGGCCGATTTGTGAGAGCGGGGATACGTTTACAAAAGGACGAGACATGCCGGCTATGATGTCGGGCGATTTGGTCGTTTTACATTCTGCCGGAGCTTACGGAGCCGCGCAAAGCAGCCAGTATAACACCCGCCCTCTTACGCCTGAAGTAATGGTCAAGGGCGACAGATTCGAAGTCATTCGCGAGAGACCCAAAATCGAAGAAATCCTTAAATCCGAACGCTTACCGAGTTGGTTAAACCCTTCGCCGCAAGGCCAACTGTAGCTTGGATGAAATTTAACGCGACACATAAAGTCACGGCATTATAGTCGTTTTAATTATGGACTCCGCGGATAAAACAGCTCTGACAACCAAACTGGCGCGCCATATACGCACGGCCCGCCTTTGGCTCGTTTGGGAACGCTACGCCCCTGTGTTTTTGTGGGCGGCGGTGTTCATCTCTGTCTTTTTGATTGGCACGTTTAGTGGTTTCTGGGAACGAATTGGAGACCCTTGGCGCGGCCTTGCCGCAATGGCCGCACTTGTTTTTCTCATCACTGCCGCCTTTCAGGCTCAGAAGCGACCTTTGCCGAGTTTGTCCGAGGCGCGTCGGCGTGTCGAACTTGATTCTAATCAAGCGCATCGTCCTTTGGATGTCTTAGAGGATCACCCTGCAATTGGCGCAGAAGGCTGGCCTGCGCATTATTCGAAAGCCTTAAGACAGGCCCGCAACCTAAAACGTCCTGACCTTCGTCCGACAATAGCCCCGCATGACCCTTATTACATTCGAGTTGTTCTCCCCGCCGCACTCCTTCTTGCCCTGATAGTGGGAAACGGTGCAAATATGGAGCGGTTGCGGCGCGCTGTGACCCCCGTCTGGCAGGCCGGAATTAATCCTGACGATGTAACATTCGAAGCCTGGATTGACCCACCCGATTATACCGGCCGTCCGCCGATCTATTTCAAAGGCCAAGAGATTAAAAACATCCCTGCGGGAAGTGAATGGGTCGTCAGGCTCAACGGCGCCAAAAGCGTACCGCGGCCAAAACTTCGACAAGGGGGCGAAACCCGCTATTTGCGTCTAAACAAATTGAGCGAAGAAACCTTTGAAGCCCGGGCTGTTATCACTGATTCTGGGGCCGCTGTCTGGAGGATTGGCCCCAAAAGAAAAATCTGGGATTTGAATGTCATTCAGGATCAGCTCCCGAGCGTCACCCTCGACGACACGCCGAAAGCCGATAAACAAGACCGTTTGGTTATTCCTTACTCCTTTAAAGATGATTATGGCGTAACCAATTTATCTCTGGAAATAGCAGAAATCACGGAGTCAGACGAAGACCCGTTTACCGAATCTTCCGTTGTCGATATTCCGTTAAGTGGCGGCTCGATTACAAGCGTAGAGACTGCGGAGTCCAAAATTGATCTGACGCGCCATCCACTGGCCGGCAAAAAAGTTATCGCGCGGCTCCAAGCAACAGACGGGGCCGGCCAGACAGCCTTGTCCTCCGAGAGCTGGTTCCGAGTGCCCGATAAAATTTTCGTTGAACCTCTTGCCAAGGCCGTTGTCGAACAACGGGCAGTCGTGCTGCAGGCGATTGAGTCCAGTTACGCACCCGAAACAAGCGCCCCTTCTCCTGCGGGCCAGATTTACGGGATATTCAATGCCGCCCAGCGGTTGGACCGAGCGCCAGACGGAGTTAAACGGGCTGCAAATTTGATCGAAGCTGTGACTGACCGTCCAGACGGATTATTTAGTGACCCGAGTGTTTATCTGGGGCTACGCAATGTTCGCTCCCGCCTACGCTACGCCCGGAATGTTAAGACGATAGAGCCGATACCTGATGAATTATGGTCGATTGCTCTGCGGGCTGAGTACGGTGTCTTAGGTACGGCTCTCGAAGAAATGCGTGAGGCCGAGCAAGCCTTACGGGAAGGGATGGCCCGCCGCGCCCCGCAACGCGAAATCGACACTTTGTTTGAGCGTTATAATAACGCCGTCGAGGCCTATACCGAAGAACTGAAACGCAAAGCTCTCGAGGAAGGTAATTTTGCCGAGCAGGAAAATAGCGGGGGCGGAAGTGGATCTATGGGGTCTACGGACGAAATCGCTGAACTTCTCAAGGCGATTGAAGAGGCCAATAGAGCCGGAGACGTCGAAGGCGCCCGCCGCGCTTTGGCACAATTGGCTCAGGTCTTAGAGAATATGCAAATCCAACTGTCCCAACAATCCGGCAGCGGCGACGGCGATGGACTCTCCGGCGGAATGAGCGAAGAAATGAAAAAAAATCTAGAGGAACTTGCAGATCTTTTAGGTGAGCAGCGTGAATTGCAAGACGAAACGGATGAGGCAGAACGGCAAAAGCAAGAAGATTCAAATGATGAAGAAAGTGAGCCCCCCCAAACAGGTCAAAGCCCTGGCGAACTAGCTGCCAGGCAGAAAAGTCTTGAAGAATTGCTAGAACGTCTTGGAGAAAATGAAGGGCAAGAGTCCCAACTCGGCGCAGAATCTAGTGATCAGCCTGCCGGAGCCCCTGAAGAGGGCGGTGAAGGTGGAACCCAACCCGGCGAAGAAGGCAATGAGAGCAGTCCTGGCGGCACAGAAGCAGCTCGGGAAGAACTTGACCTCGCGCGAGATTCAATGTCCGGTGCAGCCGAGGCCCTGTCGCGTGGCGATTACGCGGGCGCAAGCGACGCGCAGGAAGAAGCCGTTCAAGCACTACGCGAAGCCGGAGAAAAATTGGCAGCCTCCCTTCAAAGTCAAGGCGAAGGCGAAAGTGGAGACGGTCAAGAGGCGACGGATCCCTTGGGCCGGCAACAAGGCGGTGACAATTCAGAAAATGCCGAAACCGATATTGATCCTGACGACAAAGCCAATCGGTCACGAGAGCTTATGGAAGAATTGCGCCGACGTGCCGCAGAACGCGAACGCCGCAAAGAAGAACGGGAATATCTAGAACGCCTGCTTAAACGTTTTTAAAAAACGTCATGACATTAATCGATAACGCAGGCTCGTACTGTCAGGAGGCGGATTAGGATATTCAGATGCAAATTCGATCCGTTCCCGAGGCCTTAATATCGGTTTTTCCATATCCACCAACCAGTTCGCCACTTCCTCGCCGGAAGGATTATGTAGGGATAGTCGGAGCATAGGTAAAGGCTGGGCCTGGTTGGAAATATTTCGGATAGCCCCGTTAATGACGACTGTCGTTTCTCCATTTATGACAGCTAATCGAAGGGTCGGGCTCTCAACTTCTAGGCCGCTTTGGCTTACCTTAATCCCAACGGCGTTATAAACCGGCACGGTTGTTGGAAACCGTTCTACAATCGTGTTCCGGCCAAAATAAAATATCGCCAGAAGCGCTAAAATCAAAAACAGAGGAATAAGCCATATAAGCCAGATTACGCGGCGGCGCGCGCGTCTTTTTTCTGCATCTGCCTTATCTCTTAAAAGGGCGTCGGCGCCTTTTTGGGACGGAGCCGAAAAAAGCGCAGCCTCTTCGGCCTCTGCCGAAACCGGGGGTTCAGCTGGCCCGTCAGAGTCTTTGCGCGTCATATCCGCCAATTGTAGGTCTTCCGGCGTTGAGGCAGACGGCGTTTCTGCCGGGACAAACCAGGTGGCAGAGCAATTTGTACACCGGACAGTACGCCCATTTGGGCCAATGGCGTCATCTTTCGCCATATAACTGGTGGAACATTCCGGACAGGTCAGTATCATAAGAATTCGATTCGACAGTGGAAGAGGTATTTTGACACGTCCTGAGCCAAACTCCAATAGCCCGAGTTCAAATCCTGCGGGTGCACGCCTTCACGAGGGGGCTGATATTATTGCCTTTCGCGATGTGGGGCTTCGCTATGGGCGAGGACCTGAAATTCTTTCTGACGTGAATTTATCACTTCCTCAGGGAAGCTTCAGTTTCCTGACGGGCCCTTCCGGCGCTGGGAAATCCAGCCTTTTAAAACTTTGCTATCTGGCTCTTTCCCCGTCACGCGGCCATATTTCTGTTTTCGGTCAGGACGCAGCTTTATTGGACAATCGAGAAACCCAAGCGGTCAGGCGGCGAATAGGTGTTGTGCTGCAAGATTTCACACTCATTGACCATCTTAGTGTGTTCGAGAATGTCTCTCTTCCTCTTCGCGTTGCGGGGCAATCGCGCGGACAATATACCCAAGATGTGACGGAACTATTGCAATGGGTCGGACTAGGCCATCGAATGCAGGCATTTCCGCCGACCTTGTCAGGCGGCGAAAAACAACGCGCCGCCATTGCCCGGGCCGTGATTGCCAAGCCGAACCTTCTAATCGCTGATGAGCCAACGGGAAATGTTGACCCGGAAATTGGGCGTCGCCTGCTCCGTCTCTTTGCAGAGATGAACCGGATGGGGACGACGGTTATGATAGCCACACATGACATTGATCTTATTCAAGAATTGGATGCCCGGGTTTTCCGAATTGAAGACGGTCGTATTTTCAAGGGATTAAATGCACAATCCGATTATGGTGAGGGGATCTCATGAACGGCCCCCTACCCTCTCAACAACCCATTTTGTTAACTCGCGGACATAATGTTCGAACTTTGATTATTGTTCTTGCAATTATGGCTTTCCTTGCGGCCCTGGCCCTTTTATTTTCCCGCTCGGCCTTCAGACTATCAGGAGACTGGCAAGCTCAACTTTCAAATTCTGTCACAGTGCAAGTTAGCCTTGGCCCAATATCTTCAGCAAATGATTTTGAAACTCAGATGAGCCGTGCGGCGGAGTCGGTTCGAACAGTTGTCGGAGAAGACGCCGAAGTTGAAGTGGTTAATCAATCCAAATCGCAAGAACTCATCCAACCTTGGATTGGGAATTTGGACCTTCCGGACAGTTTGAGCCTGCCGGGATTAATTACCATTCAAACAGGTGAAGATGCCAGGCCTCCAAATGCCGTTTTATTGAAATCGCAATTAGAAGAAGATGGGATCGTGGCCTCTGTCGATGACCATTCGCGTTGGGCAGACCAGATACAGGGCACAGCCAGAGCTTTGGTGGTTGGTGGAACGGCATTATTGATTTTGTTGTTAATTGCCGGGGTCAGTGTCAATTTATTTGCGACGCGGTCTGCCATGGCCGCGCAGCGCTCTATTATCTCAGTTTTGGCTCAGGTCGGCGCCACAGATAGTTTCATCGCTAGACTCTTCGTCGGGCAAGCTGGTCGACGCAGCGCAGCCGGAGCCGGTATCGGAGTCTTGGCGGCTTGGCTCCTCTGGGCGGCGCTTTCGATGTTTAGCGCCGTGCCTGAAGTCTTCTGGTCGAATTTAAGCCAAGTGATAAATGATATTCTCTGGCTCTTAGGACTTTGGTGTCTCTTTGTTCTGGTTTGCGCGATTGCCGCAGGCGTTGCGACCAAGCGGGCCCTTATTCGAGAACGGAAGCGCGCCTAATGAGCAAGACGGCTCCGAAAAAAAAGAAAAGCGGCAGACAAAGGCTCTGGGCCTGGATCAAGTTCTTCGCTTTGGTCATCTTTATCGCTTTACTCATTCTAGCATTCGGATTTATTGCCTTCGCCGAAAAAGTTGATGGGCTTTCTACTCCAAGAACAGCCCCCAATGCAGATGGAATTGTTGTCTGGACTGGGGCCGGCGGCGGGCGGCTGGAAGCCGGAGCGGCTTTACTCGTTCAGGGCAAAGGGGAGCGGCTTTTGATTTCCGGCGTAAACAGAGATTTAAAGCCGGAAACACTGTTTAACTTGCTCAATATACCTGAAGAGACAAAAACCTGTTGTATTGATCTTGATTATGCCGCCGAAGATACGATTGGAAATGCAAGAGAAACCGCCGCTTGGGCTGAGGCGCTGGGGTATGAGCATATTTTATTGGTAACGTCTGCTTACCACATGCCGCGCGCGCAGAGTGAAATTACGCTCGCCGCAGGTCGCATTCGCATTTCGCCCTATCCTGTTTCCGCAGAAAACAGGCTCCACTGGTATTCTGACCGTGATCGATTTGACCGACTTCTCAGCGAATATGCCAAACTACTGGTCACGATGGCGCGGGGATCTAATAAACAACAGAGAGATGACGCGCCAGATACCCCCTTGCCAAAGCCGTAAGAATATAAACTCTTAACCTTTTGCCCTAATCGTGACGCCCGAAATTCGGCTCGGCGCTGTCCTGACCGGCATCCACAATACGGCGACGAATGTCGCGGGTCTTGGCGAAATGTTCTAAAAGAGTCTCCCCGTCTTCCCATCGTATCGCACGTTTTAACGCCGTTAGGTCTTCAATAAAACGGTCAACAACTTCTAAGGTCGCTTCGCGGTTTGCCAAGAATACATCGCGCCACATCACCGGATCAGAAGCGGCTATGCGGGTAAAATCTCGAAACCCTCCGGCCGAGTATTTCACGACTTCATTATCTGTTACCCGTTCCATATCGACCGCCGTCCCCACCAAAGTATAAGCTATCAAATGTGGAACGTGAGAGGTTGTCGCAAGAACAATGTCATGGCGTTTGGGCGTCATAATGCTAACCTGACTGCCAATACCTTGCCAGAAAGCTTTTAGGTCTTTTGTTTCCGACAATCCTTTTTTGATCGGTGTTAACACACACCAGCGGTCTTTGAATATTTCGGCAAATCCGGCTTCTGGACCGCTATACTCGGTTCCCGCAATCGGATGAGCCGGCACAAAGGTAATATCGTCGCGCATAAAGGGCGCGACAGCCTCTATCACTGCGCCTTTAATAGATCCAACATCCGACAATACGGCGCCGGATTTCATGTTTGGAATGATTTTTTCCGCCGCGCTGCCCATCCGGCCTGGGGGAACACAGAGAATGACTAGGTCTGCTTGGGACGCAAAATAATCGGCCTGACCTTCACTCACCCCATCGGCAAACCCCAGACGCTCAATTGCCGAACAAGCGGTATGAGAGTTGTCTGTAATGTATACAGTTTTCGCTTGGCCGTAAGCTTTCGCCGCGCGGGCAATAGAGCTGCCGATCAGTCCCCCGCCGACAATGAGAATAGTGTTGAAAGTCATAAGTTTTTCCGAAGAGCCCGCTGATTTAGGGAGCCACTTTATCCAATAGGTTTAGGTATTACGCCAATGATACAGGCTGTCGCATCCAGCTCTTTGACCGATTTCGGTAAACCTTTCAAATATCCCGGAAGACTATAAAGTTGGCGCGCTTCCGAACTCGCGCGTAAAACAGCTCCCTCATGTATTGCCCGAATATCAGCCTTAGAGAGGATAAGCGTCTCATCATTTCCAGAAGGTTGAATATCGGCCGTTGCCACAGCCACGGCTCGCGGCCAATCCTGTTCTCCGGTTCGGGGCAGTCCGGCCAGAATATGCATGTCCGGCATTGCCCCATCAAGGCCGAGGGCCGTCCACCAGCTCTGCATTCCGCCCGGCGCCGGGAGGACAGCCACACCTTCATCATCCGCATATGTTGCGGCTAAAGCACTGCTGGCGGTTGGATAGGTATATGTCGGAATTGAGGCCCCAAACCGGTCACGCACCAAAGCCAATGATGTCATCGCATCGCCGTCGAGCGCAACATGGAGTTTCATAGGTCCCTGCATCGCCAAGCTCGCGCTCATCAGCTCCGCCCATATACGGCTGACCAGCGGCCCGGGCGTGTCCTGCGTTGCAGCGGCCAAAGCGCGGACATGGCTATCTTCGCGCGAGGGTCGCCAAACGCGTATTCCTGACTTTGCCTGGCGCACGGCCTTGGAAAGCTCTAACCGTTCCGCAATAAGATTCAGGAGCGCTTTGTCCACCCGGTCAATTTCTAACCTTACCTGATGTATATCCACGTCGTTTTTTGGGGTCTTGTCAGTCATTGTCTCATCTATGCGAGGGAGGTGAGTAATTAGCAATGGGAGAGGTACCGAAACGGGGTCTTGCCACAACAAATTTTGCTTTTTCCCCTCTGTCCGGGTCTACATAAAGGCGTTTAATAGCTTCGACCAATATCAAACCGGATAGTCCTGGCGTAACCGTTTCGCCGAATCGTTCTGAAGCGCGTAACATTCCCCCCTTGGAAAACAATCTAAGCGGCGGGGCGTAAAGTGCGCCCGACCAAATCGTTGGCTGAAATCCGACGGCGCGCATGGCGGCCCGCATTTGCGAGCGCGTAAACGGCCGGCCCGCCCCAAAGGGGCTTCGGTCTGAACGCGCCCAAAGGCCAGCTCGATTCGAAGCAATAATGACTATATGCCCCTCTGGTCGGCATACCCGCCAAAGCTCTGACATAAGGCGGTTCAGGGTTGGGGATTCCTCTACGCCGTGAACACACAAGATTGTATCAAAGGTAGAATCTGCAAAAGGCAGGCAATCCTCTTCCACAAGACAGGAAATAATTCCGCGTTTACCGCGGTGAGCCAAAGCCCCCTGCGCGCCCGGCATCGCTAAAATGATACGGTTGGCCCCAGCCTGATAACTATCTAAATAAGGCCCGCAAAACCCAAACCCCAAGACATTCCGACCCGCAAGATCCGGCCAAAGCGTATGCAACCGGCGGTTGGCCATATCCCTCGCGGCCTGCCCCAAGGGACTAGCATAAAACTTCTCGAGCTTGAGGACGCTTTCTCTCACACTATCAGTTTAATCGGAATATCTTCGGAAAACAGGGTTTTCTCTCGGAAAAATCAATGGGCTAAATTTCGGTAGGAAGGGGACGCGCTTGGGAGACCGTAAAGATAGCCTTGTAAATAATCTACTCCCAATTTTTTCAGGGCCAGAGCATCCGATTTTTCTTCTACCATTTCCGCGACGATTTTCACCCCGAATGTATTCGCCAAATCAACCATCATACGAACAAAGATTTGTTTTTGGGAAGACGCCGCAACTCCTTTGATGAAACTTCCGTCCAGTTTAATCGACTCGGCTTCAATCGCCATAAGGTTACGAAACGTTGTATGGCCTGAGCCGAAGTCATCTATTGAGAACTCACATCCCAAAGCTCTGACCTCAGCCGAGAAATGCGTTGCTAAATCCGGAGCGTCCAAAGCTGCTGTTTCCGTCATTTCTATGGTGATGCGATGAGTTCTGTCGCCCATCGCCTTCAAGGCGTCGAGATAAGATTGCGCCGTTTGAGGCGTCTGAATAGTATTTGCCGAAACATTCAAAGCGATTTTCAACTTCGGCATATCCGCAAGTTTATGCGAGGCCAACTCCAGTGCCTGACGATCCAAATGATGGACGAGACCTAATTGCTCTGCGGCCATAATCAGCCGGCCCGCGCTGACCAATTCTCCACTTTCTTCGCGCAGACGCAGAAGACACTCATAATGATGTAAATCCCCTGAAACAGCTTCAACGATAGGTTGGTAAGCCAGAGAAATCCGGTTTTCGTTCAGCGCGGCAATAATATCTTCTTTTGAAATGTCACGGTCGCGATTCAAACTAGTCGATAGCCCCATTGAAACGCAATATTCGCTGAGGGTCTCTGACGGTCTTACCTCCAATGCACGATCTATTTTCCGCAAAAGCGTATCCATAGAGTTCCCAGTTTGAGGAAGGCTTGTATACCCAATAGAAACAGCGGCCTGCAGCGGGCCAAACGGGGATTTATAACCTGTTTTGGTAAGGGCGATTTGCAAGCGTTTCGCCAGCACAGCGGGGTCTCTATCTGGGCCTTCTATGCCCAATACGGCGATCAAAAAATCTCCGCCTTGAGCTTTGGCCAGACAATCCGGTGAGGCAATAATTTGGCGAAGACGATCTGCCACACTTCTGCAGAGGTGATCTCCCGCCTCAAATCCGTATGTCCGGAAAATATCTTCGAGGTTGGTCAAGCGAAGGCGAAAAACAGCGCCCTTCGCTTGGACGCGGCGTCCAAGAGCGCACAAGGTTTCGCCTATTTCAACAAATGCATTCTGCGTTAGCAGCCCCGTCATGTCATCATGCCGCGAGAGCCATGCGGCGCGAACAGACTTAGCCTTCTCATCAGTAATATCGCGTATAACGCCTTCAAGCTCTAGGGGCGAGCTTTCTGCATTCTTACGCTCTGCGGTTTCATTTACCCAAATCCAATTATCATCCTGAGTTTTTAAGCGGTATTCTATTTGATATTGTGCGCCAGGCCAATTTAGGGATCTGGTCGCAGATTGAAAAATACGAAGGTCATCGGAATGTATCCGTTTTTGAAGGGCATCCCGGTTCTGCGGAAGATGATAAACATCGCACCGACAAATTGAGGCGATTAGGGATGGATAAGTCCAGTCGAACCCGTGATCTGCGTGAAAAGCAAACGGGGTGGATTTCAAGAGTGAAAAAGCGGTTTCCATAGAGGAGACTTTTTCGAAAGCTGAATTTGGCGGCTCTAGCGAAACATCAGCTTTCTTATCTCTGGAAACAGATTTTTCTTTTGTGCGGATAAATTTCCCCTGAGAATCAGTATGGTGCCTGTAAACTTAAGCGTCTCCGACAGCAAAGTCACGGCGGGCGCTCGCGATTGTCACCATAAATCCTGCCATTACATCCAATAAAGCCATCAAACCGATAATGAAAAACACCGATGTTCCGAAGGCCGGGAACATTAAAAACTCAACGAGGCAAATTATAAAAAGCACCATGGAAAAAGCATGGTTCATCACCGCTGTATGATCCGTTCCTGTAGATTTGATCATTTCGAAAAACAGCATGATAAGAGACAAGGTTATAAGCATGTGTCCCGGTGTAATTTGCCAGATAGACCCAGAAATCATCGGTATCGCCTGAAAGTCCGTGTCCAATCTGGCGCGGATTTCAGCCGCCGTAGAAAAAGCCGACCCACTGACCGCCAGAATGTTATAAAGCGCCACAGGAATAACCATAAGCGGAAAAACAAGAAAAAAGCGCATGACCCAAATGCCTCAGTCTAGACTTAACGAGGTTGCCGCGAAGGCCCCCTTCTTGAAAGATTTAACAATGTCTAAAAGAAAATGGCTTGTAAAAGGTTAACATGACGCCCGCTGGCCGCGTTAAATTTCATCCCAACCTTGGGGGTTTCGAGAACGGGAAATAAGCCACATGACACCTCGAATATCCGCAATTGAGACTTTGAGCCGTCCGAAATTAGTATATTTAGATTTCCCGGCAATGCGGGCGCGGTGACTCACATCAGAAAATTCAATTGCGTAGCCCTCACGCAACATGAGCGCCGGAATGTAACGGTGGATATGATCAAAATATGGAAGTCGCAAAAAAGCCTCGCGTTTAAATACTTTTATGCCGCAGCCGGTATCTTCGGCTTGGTCTTTAAGAAGCTTTTTCCGAATGCTATTGCCAAGACGCGACGCCAATAACTTTGCCTGACTATCTTGCCGTTTTAGGCGTTTGCCGCCAACCAAAGCAAGGTTGTCCGGGGCATCCGCGCGATTTATTTGGCCCCACAATTTAGGAATATCTGCCGGATTATTTTGTCCATCGCCGTCCAGAGTAGCAATTAAATTGCCTTTAGCAGCCAAAACACCTGTTCTGACAGATCGGGACTGCCCGGCATTCGCATTATGAGAGAGAACACGCAACGTCGGATATTTTGATTTAAGGTCTCTCAAGACGTCAACCGTCTGATCCGTGCTACAATCATCTACGAAAATCATTTCGTACGATGTGGCAAAAAGGGCTTGGGCGATTTCATCAATCAACTGGGACACATTTTCGTATTCGTTGTAAACCGGCACCACCACGGACAGTTCCAACCCGGCATCTCTATCCAGTGATTTTTGCGCGATCGACATAAAAGCGTCATGGCATGACGACCCGATATATTCAATTCGCAATGGCTGTTTTGCGGCTCGACTGAAATTGCTGTCGAAGGGACCTGATTTTTACGGGACAGGACGCCTAGGCTTAGCTAAAGCCTTCATATGTCATCGCCGAAATCTAAAATTTTTAATCTGAAGATGCGGTTTCATATTCTGAGTCTTACCTTGCTTTTCTTGGCGGTGGCTCTGCCGGGATTAGCCTCTCTTCAAGTAATCGACCGAGATGAAGCGCGCTACGCTCAAGCCAGCATACAAATGGCGGAGAGTGGGGATCTTTTGAATATCCGGTTTCAGGACGAAGCTCGCAATAAAAAGCCCGCCGGGATTTATTGGCTACAAGTAGCGGCACTTAAAGCCCTCTCCTCTCCTGAGAAGCGTCAAATTTGGGTGCAACGCCTGCCTTCTGTTTTAGGCGCGTTGCTCGCCATTTTGGCTACCTATTGGGGTGGAGCAAAACTTGTTGGAAGGGAAGCGGCCTTTATCGGCGGGGCCGCGCTCGCCCTCTCTTTTCTGCTGGTCTTTGAAGCGCATATTGCCAAAACAGATGCGGTATTATGTGGTTTGTCCGCTCTATGTTTTGCTTCTTTAGCCACGATTCGCACCGACGGTGGGTCGCTCTCTCTCTGGACGGCCCGTCCTGCCGTTTGGGTGTTTTGGGCGGCTTTAGGGGTTTCAATTCTTATTAAAGGCCCTGTCGTTCCCAGCCTCGTCGCTATGACCGTCGCGACTCTGTTGATATGGGAAAGGAGAGGATATGGCTTGAAAGTCCTTCTCAATATTCCGGCGATTTCGCTTTGCCTGCTCCTTTTTATACCTTGGGCAATAGCAATCGGGATTGAAACTCAAGGCGCATTTTTTGTTGAAAGCCTCGGAAATGATTTTGGCGGAAAACTTGTCAGGGCGCAGGAAAGTCATCCGGGCCCGCCTGGATATCATTTGGCTCTTCTGAGTCTAACTCTCTGGCCCGGATCACTTTTACTATTTCCGGCGATTGCCATGACCGTTCAGAATTTACGGAGAAACATAAAAAGCGATACTCCCATTTCAAAAGCTCTCCGTCTTTGTGTTGCCTGGATAATCCCTTTTTGGATATTGATAGAGCTGATGCCGACAAAACTTCCGCATTATATCCTGCCATTATTCCCAGCATTGTGTGTGTTAATCGGATGGGCTGGTACGACCCTCTTAAAAATCAATGGCTACAAAAAAACCAGATACCTAGGCGCGTTTATCTTTTTTATAATAAGCTTCCTTCTCCTACTCGGTCTCTCTTACGCCCTGACTTTCTATAGTAGCCGAGGCGCCGATACACTTTATTTTGGAGTGATTGCCGGTATATTGACTTTAGTGCTCTTTGGCGCCGGGTGTTTTTGGAAAAATAAAATAAAGCTAAGTTTCAGGTATATTCTTGCGGCGGCTCTCATTACCAATATCACTGCCTATGGGTTTGTTCTGCCAAATTTGGACCGGCTGCAACTTGCGGACAGGCTGGCCGACTCTTTCGAAGTAAATGATCTGCTCCTACCCCGGCAGGGCGGACCCCTCGTTCAATCCATCAACTTTACCGAACCGAGCTTTGTCTACCAATTCGGAAAAGAGGTGCGACTGGGAGACCAAGTTGATCTGGAAAACCCTGAAAGCTGGACCATCGGACATATTTTTATTGTAGATGATCTGGAGAGCGACGGGGCGCGATTTGACGCCTTTCAACGGGCCGCAGAAAAACAACAAAGCTGTTTAAATGAGCGCGATACGGTTAGAGGATATAATTATTCCCGCGGAGATGCCGTGAACTTAGGAATTTTCGAGGTTGTAGCTTGTACTGAAAGTTAGAAAGCGAAAATGCCACTCAACTTAGCGTCCTAAAAGCCCCACTCTCAAGGTAATATAATACGCCCTTCCCATAATCGCTAAGCCCATAAGCGGGGCCGCCAAAACGGTTAGAAATTTTGACAAAAACCCTGGTTTATAGTTCCAGAAGAAACGCAAAAACCCTTTTAGTTTTTCAAACTCTATCCGGGCACGCGGTACGGCGCTGGTCGATCCGTAATGCATGATACGGGCATCCGGGACGATATATACATCCCCCCCTGCTTCGCGGGCTCGGGCACAAATATCGATATCTTCAACATGCAAAAAGTAACCGGAATCAAATCCGCCTAACTGGTCAAAAGAAGCCCGGTTAGTCATTAGGCAAGCCCCGCTTGTGGTTTCCACGGGCGCAGGTTGTGTGGGTACAGGCTCATCTTCGCGGTGAATAGATTGAAACCCGGGGATTGCGTGTAGAGGTGTGAAACTGACAAAGGCCGACCACGGCGTTAAGGATCCGCGTCTTGCGCCCCGCTGCTCTCGGCCATTTTCATCCCGTAAAAACCCCCCGGTGATCCAAGGCGCAGAAAGCGTTTGGCCACAATCGGCCATGCGCCGCGCCGCGCCGCGCGCTATCACAGCGTCAGGATTTAAAAATAATAGAAAATGTCCTGTCGCCAAACGGGCGCCGTAATTACACCCCCGGGCAAAACCAATATTTCCATGGCCTTGTAACAATCGAATTCGATTATGCTTCATGGCAACTTCACTGAGCCGTGTCCGCGCGCCTTCGGCATTTCCATTATCTACGATAATCAGCTCATCTATATCTCGATCTTCCATAACAGCCGAGACCGCTTCTAAAAGAGCGGGGCCCGTCATGTAACTGACCATAATAACACTGATTGGAAGTTTTTTTGCCGTTTCCGGCAAGTCTATTATATTGGTTTTAACAACCATTTGCTTCTACCTCGTACGCCCCGCATCGTCCAATAGCGTATTTTAGGTGTAATGCAACTACACACTTTAATGATTGTCCGCCTAGTTCGTAACAGGCTCTTCCAAAGACTTGGGCGTCAATATTTGCACAAGGTTTAGCCCGGCAAGGCCCAAAAACAGGGTTCCCCACCACCAGAACTGCCAAACTCCGAAAGACATTGAAGACAATAAAATTACAGCTGTCAGAAACCCGCATAGTCCGAAAGCCCGGTTAGGATGAATGCGGACAAACCGTTTTGCGGGTCCCAAACAAGTCAAAATCGTTAGCCCTGCCAGTCCGGCCCCAATCAGCCCGGTTTCCAGCCAAATTTGCAGGCCGGCATTATGGGCGTGATGGGAAAGGAGCGTCACAGTGTCTCCGCTACTCAATGTGATAAGGTCGCTATAAGTTCTGGCATTATCAAATCCGAAACCCGTCAAAGGCTGCTCCGAAATACGCCGAAATATATAATCCCACATATAGAGGCGATGTTCCCAAGAATCCGGAAGGCCCATGAGGATTTTATCGTCTATCAATGTTATAATACTTGAAAAAAGCGGCGCCGCCAGAATGGCTATAGCCGCTAAAACCACTAATGTTTTTACCATAAAGACCGGTTTTTGTCTGGCAATCAATCCTATCACGAGCCCCGCCCAAGGCGTAATCATGGCGACATATACGCCTAATTTCCAGCCACATGCGGTGAGCATAACCAAGAGAAAAAGCGTCAGAGCCTTCCCGTATTTATGGGACCAAATCAGAGCGGATAAGGGGAAAACCATTGCCGTATAAAAAAGAATACCGCGCCCGATATTTCGCGTAGCATCTGCATGACGGCGAGCAAATGTCTCGCCTTGCGCAACCGGATCGGCGAGGAAACTGATCGCAAAGTTCGAAAACGTATCTACGAAAACCAAGGTGATCCCCGTCAGGCAGGCGATAATAAACCCTTTGCGTAAAATAGGGCCCAAGGGATGATCTCGCATCTGGGCCCAGAGCCAGATGACCGTAGGAAATATCAATCCGGAAAGAAGAATCTTTTCTGCGTTGGACCAACCTGATACTTTTTCATAATTGCTCCAAAACTGGCTTATCCATGCCCAGAACAAAAATGCCGCCAGAAAAATCAGCCAAGCCGGCATTGGGGTTTTCCATGCTTTATGCGCGGCCAGTCCGGCCAAGGCTAGAACGGACAAGATACCCATTATCAGGGCAATACCACCTCCGCCAGCCATGGTGAAAATCGGCAGGAGCGCCAGAACAAAGAGAGAAACCCCGAGCACGACTTTCGGCGGGCGCCGGATAGGGTCATGTGTCTCGGCCGTCCCCGCCTCTGACATATCAGCTTTTCCGTCTTAAGTCGGGGGCGAGAGCCTCTTCTGTCAGAGACTCGATAGCCTCCTCCACTGTCAGAATCGTCTGCTCGCGGCTGCCAAGGCGGCGCAGAGCGAGTTTACCCTCTTCTGCCTCCTTCATACCGACCACAGCAATGACTGGAATTTTACGATCGGCGGAGAGTTCGCGAATTTTGTAATTTATCTTCTCGTTCCGCAAATCTGTTTCGACTCGAAGTCCGGCGGCTTTCAGCTTTTCCGCTGTCTCTTCGGCGTAGTCATTGGCGTCGGAAGTGATGGTCGCAATGACGACTTGAACTGGGGCGAGCCAGAGCGGAAAACGTCCGGCATAGTTTTCAATCAGAATCCCCAAGAACCGCTCAAACGAGCCAAGCACGGCGCGGTGGAGCATGACGGGCGCATGTTTATTATCATCATCGCCAACATAGGAGGCGTTAAGGCGCTCCGGCATATTCGGATCAAGCTGTATTGTACCCGCCTGCCATTCGCGGCCAATCGCGTCGCGCAAAACAAAGTCCAGTTTCGGGCCGTAAAACGCGCCGTCCCCTTCATTCAATTCCACTTCCAGACCCGAGGCATCTGCGGCCTCTTTCAAGGCGGCTTCTGACCGGTCCCAATATTCATCCGATCCCACTCTGACGTCAGGACGGGTGGAGAATTTCACTTTAACATCGTCAAAGCCTAAATCGGCATAGACGGATTTTAAAAGCTCGGTAAAGCCTTTCACCTCGTCTGTGACCTGCTCCATCGTGCAGAAAATATGCCCATCATCCTGCACAAAGCCGCGAACGCGCATCAGGCCATGCAAAGCCCCGCTCGGTTCGTAACGATGGCAAGAGCCAAATTCGGCGTAGCGCACAGGCAAGTCGCGATAGGATTTCTGGCCTTGATTAAAGACCTGAATATGACACGGGCAGTTCATCGGTTTTAGCGCGAGGACTTTGTCCTCTTCCTCGATTTCCGCGATGAACATATTTTCGCGATATTTCTCCCAATGTCCGGAAGCTTCCCAGAATTTGCGGTCCATGAGCTGCGGCGTTTTAATTTCGCGGTAGCCATATTCCTTCTGGCGGCGGGACATATAGCTTTGCAGCGTTGTGTAGAGCGTCCACCCATCAGGATGCCAGAACGCCTGTCCTTGCGCTTCTTCCTGAAAATGGAAGAGGCTAAGCTGTTTGCCCAAACGGCGGTGGTCGCGTTTTTCCGCTTCCTCAAGCTGATGCAAATGCGCGTCGAGCTCTTCCTGTGTGCGCCAGGCGGTGCCGTAAATGCGCTGAAGCTGCGGGTTTTTTGCATCGCCCCGCCAATAGGCTCCGGCCACTTTCATCAGCTTGAACGCCTTACCAATCTTGCCGGTGCTCGGCAGATGCGGGCCGCGGCAGAGGTCGAACCATTTGCCCTGTTTATAAACGGTAATAGTCTCACCATCGGGCAGGTCCTCGATCATCTCGGCTTTAAATTCCTCGCCCATGCCGCGGAACAGCTTGATCGCCTCCTGTCGGTCCCAGACCTCGCGCACAAACTTGTCATTGCGGTTGATGATGAAGGCCATCTTTTTTTCAATCGCGGCGAAGTCGTCTTCGGAAAACGGCTCGTCGCGGTGGAAGTCATAATAGAACCCGTTCTCGATATTCGGCCCGATGGTGACCTGCGTACCGGGGAACAGCTCCTGCACCGCTTCGGCGAGGACATGCGCCGCATCGTGACGGATCAGCTCCAACCCTTCCGGGTCTTCGGCCATCACCAGCTCTATCTTGGCGTCGCCTTCAATCGGCAGAGCCGCGTCCACCAGCTTCCCGTCGAGCTTGGCCGCCATAACCTTTTTCGCAAGACCCTTGGAGATGCCTTTTGCGACCTCCATGGCCGTGACGCCGCTGTCATAATCGCGGGTGGCTCCATCAGGGAATGTCAAAGTGACCATGTCATTACTCGTCATTAACGCTGCGCCAGCGACCATATCGCCAAGGCGCCCATAAAGGCGCCTTCGTAATATGTTCCGGCACATTATCAACCCCGCTTGTGCCGCCGGGGCGACATCGCAGCAGCCGCGCCAGCGTCATCCACCCCCCCGGCCAAGGCCCGTGCCGCTTTATCGCCTCGGTCGAATAGGTCGAGCAAGACGGATAATGCCGACACCGCACGCCCAGAGCAAAGAGAAAAGGCGAGATCAGATTTTTATAAATCCAAAGCAGGCCCAGCAGGGGATATGAGAGCAGGCGTTCCACGAGGGGGGAATACAGGGTTATGGTCGGGTTTGGTAGTCCTCCTCTTCACTGGAAAATCCTATGATTGACAAAAGGGCGCCGTATAGATTCCTCAATCGAGTTGAGGAATGACGGAATTAGCTACCCCCGCCGCAAATAACCGCTCCACCAGCGCCTCTTTCTCGGGCGGGGCCTCGCGATATTTCGCAATGTCCCCCGCGCCGAGGTTCAGCCCCTCTATATAATTGTTCCATTGCGCTGTCTGGGCGGGTTCTTTTTCCGGGTCGGGCGGGTCGTTTTTCAAAAACAGGAGGAAAGAGCTGACCCGCACGCTCAGGCTTTCGCGCAGGTTTAGTCGCCTCATCCGCTCTTCGGGGCCGAGGCCGTCTTGCGACGCTGATACCTGACATTGCGTCTGCCGCCTTTTTATCCGGGCGAGCATAGCCTTTCGCCCCGCCTTGGACCGCAGGCTGACCCTCTGGCGGGATTGAGCCAGATCGGCGCGCGCCTTATGGCCCGCCGCGCCGAGCTTTGCGGATTGACGGGCGAGGAAAAGACGGTGGCGGAGGTTTTTATTTTTGCGGGGGATGGGGAGGTCCTTTCCTATTGCCCTGTCATGCCGCACAAGGCCGACAGGCCGCAGTTGCGGGCGCTCTGCGTACCCGGAATGACAGGAAAAATTGTCAAATTCGCAAGCGCCCGCGCTGACCGGCAATCCAGTGCGCGGCGTTGGCTTTGAAGCGCCCCCCCAACGCAGGTTGGGTTGGTGGGCGGCAACCTGCCACAAAAAAGTGGACAGCCCGTGGGGTCGGCAACCTTACCGGTTACCGTATATGTTTTTTGTTTCGTAAGGCGGCAAACCCCACGGCAGCGATTTTCTAATGGAACGGCCTCTTATTTTTCCGACAGTCGCACTCACCGGGTTTATCTCAGCCCGACACTGCACGGTACGGCAGGCAAACACATTCCATCAGGCCCGGCACACACCCCCTTGTCAAAGAGGGTCGCTCAACCTCGCTGTCCCCTGAACCAAAACCTGACGCGTTCCTGTCCGTGTTCAAGAGAACGAGTTTGAATATACCCCCGTTTCGCAAAGTGAGGATCATTTTGTTGATTTTATAGGTAAGGGGTTGGGAGGGTTGGGTTTTTAAAAGGGTAAACGCGGATGATTTTATTTAACCTCTCCGCTCATCCCGCCCCACTCTCCTCCCGCTCATCCCGCCGCCCTAAAGGATTAGCTTCGCGTCAAAGGCGGGATCCAGAAATCCCGCACTTGCCTAAAAGACGAAAACTATTTATGTTCGCTATATGTTCTTCACATATATCACCGCCAGCGCCAGAAACGGAACACTCTACACAGGCCACACCGACGACATAGAAATACGCGCCCATCAACACAGAACAGGTCAGTTCCCCGGGTTTTCAAAAAAATATAATTGCAAATATCTTGTCTGGTACGAAGAACATGAGAGCCGCGATTCCGCCTTTAAACGCGAGCGCCAAATTAAAGAATGGAACAGAGTGTGGAAGCTCAGACTGATCGAAAGGTATAATCCTGACTGGCTAGACATTATGGCCTGCCCGACATGGCCGCTTCCGAAAGGCGCTCTATTTGCCGATCTACGCCGAGCTGCACTCGCGTACAAACTGGACCCCGCCCTCCGGCGGGGTGAGCGGGTTTAGGGGGGGGGTGAGTTCTTAAAGCGGTAAGGGGAATTAATTAAACCACCACCATTCGGATAATACTTTTAAATCAATACTAGAGAAACTTCACCCTAGATTAAACTTTTTGTTGTTCCCAACTCGCCCAAGGCGACAAATCAAGAGAAATTGAAAATACAGCTTACCAACCTTTCTGCCATTTAAGAAAAATATTGCAAACTATAATAATATGCATCTAGAGTAGTAATAAATTAGTCGGAGGAAATGGTGATAGAAAGCCCACTTGTTGTTGCTGCCCTAGCTAAAATAATAGCACAAACGGGAAGTGTTGTTTTTAAGGATCTGTCAAAAAAACTGAAGTTTAAACTCCAAAAAATTAATGCAGACTTCGAAAATTATTATAAAACCTCTTTGTCAACATTGAGTTACGTTAAAACCATTGTGAACCAAGAACAAAGATACTTTTTGAAGGACCTTTATGTAGAACAAAAGTTCCTGGATTCCCAGCAAAAAAATATCGAAGAATTAGATTTAGTTGAGAAGCTTAGAGGAGGCGAAAACCTACTTATAAAGGGGCATGGAGGTTCTGGAAAAACCTTCTTTGTGAAAAACACTTTCTTTGATTTGTGCGAAAACCCCAAGGGCTCCTTCCCGGTATTTATAGAACTACGAGAATTAAATAAGAGCCGAAAAAGCCTCAAATCCAATCTAATTGAATTGCTATGTCCAAACAACGCAAAACTTTTTGAGGCTCTAGCAAAGCAGGGAAAATTTACATTTATTTTAGATGGTTTCGATGAAGTGGAACTTAAGTACAGAGAGAAGGTCGCCGACCAAGTACTCAAATTATGTAATGCTTACCCAGATTGTGGTGTCTTGTTGTCTAGTAGGTACTCTGAAGAGTTATCAGGTTGGCACACGTTCTTATCATACTCAGTTCAAGATTTTAAGATTGAGCAGACTTTGGAACTGTACGATAAAATTGAATATCCAGATGAATTAAAAGAAGGATTCGTAAGACAAATTGATGCTAAGTTCTTTAAGGAGAATAAACCATTCTTATCCAGCCCGTTACTTGCCCTGATGATGCTAGTTACATTTGCCACCACAGACCAAATACCCACGAAAATCAGTGAGTACTATGACCTGTCGTTTAGGGCAATATTTTATAGGCATGATTCAATGAAGAGACTGACTAGAAGAAGGGTGTTGTCATTCTCTGAGTTCGAAAGATTTTTTTCTTATTTTTGCCTAATTAGTTATTGCGAGGGAAAATTCTCTTTTAACGAGAAACAATACTTCGCTCTCATAAAGCGCACGCTTGATATCACATCCATCTCTATTGATGCTAAAGAAATCAGTCGGGAGATGACAGAAGCAACATGTCTAATTCATAAGGACGGTTTAGACTATGTTTTCATCCACCGGTCTTATCAAGAATATTTCTGCGCCCTGTGCATTATCAATAATATTACTAAAACCAGTAACAAGGAGCAACTTTACTTGCAAGTTGGAAAAAATGGGTTTGATAGCGTTACTTTCTTAGCCTATGAAATTAATTCGGATGATGTCGAAAGACACTATCTTATTCCTAAATATAATGTCCTGAAATCTAGCATATCAAACATTAAAAGAAGTTGGATTTTTACATTTTTCTTAAGCGACCCTTCCGAATATTCAGAAGAGAATCCCAGACCTCCCAGCTTCTTCTATTCCGCTAGTTTCGATAAACCCGAGGTAATTCATTTTTTAAGATTTATCGCAAAGATATCCGTTAAAAGTTCTGATTCGTTTGTGTTGGGTTTTAAATTGCCTGTTGTAAGGGAGAAAAACATTATTGATTATATAAAGCAAAATTATCCAAATGAGTTCAGGAATGACGCTCAAAATAAAGTTCCGAAACGCTTTAACTCTGTATCATTGCGGGCAAGAGGTGACGGCCTATTTAAATTACTAATTAATGAAAATGAAATTCCTTTTTCTGAAGATAAGGAACTTTACGAACTATTAAACTTCAAACAGGCTAAGTCAGCAGAGGTTTTTCTTTCCCACATCGAGGCAACTAAAGATTTGATGAAACAAGTTATCAAACGAAACAATAAACAATCCGAAAAAATAGATAACTTACTTCTATAAACAATAATAAATCACTCCGCCGCTTCCCGACTTCCCCTTAAATCCTCAGCCCGCTCCTCAACCGACCGCACAATATCGTCAATCATATCTTCGTTATCGGTCTTCCCGGTTTTCTTCCCCGCATGATACATCATACCATAACCGGCGCTGCCGCCGGTGAAGCCGATATCGGTGAACATGGCTTCGCCCGGGCCGTTGACGACGCAGCCGATGATGGAGAGGGAGATGGGCTCGCTGATATGGGCGAGTCTGTCTTCTAGCGTCTTGACCGTCTCGATGACGTTAAAGCCCTGCCGCGCGCAGGACGGGCAGGAGATGATGTTGACGCCGCGGGTGCGTAGCCCGAGCGATTTGAGCATGTCGAAGCCGACCTTGATCTCTTCGACCGGATCGGCGGAGAGGCTGACCCGTATCGTGTCGCCTATCCCCGCCCAGAGCAAATTCCCCATGCCGATAGAGGATTTGACCGTGCCGATGCGCGTGCCGCCCGCCTCTGTAATGCCGAGATGCAGCGGCGCGTCTGTGGCGTCCGCGAGTTGGTGATAGGCGGCAACAGTCAGAAAGATATCGGACGCTTTGACCGAGATTTTATAGTCGTGGAAATTTTCGTCATCGAGCATGCGGGCGTGCATCAGCGCGCTCTCGACCATGGCGTCGGGGCAAGGCTCGCCGTATTTTTCCAGCAGTTCACGCTCGAGGCTGCCGCCGTTCACCCCGATACGGATGGAGCAGCCATTGGCGCGCGCGGCGGCGACGACTTCGCGCACCCGCGACTGCCCGCCAATATTACCGGGATTGATCCGCAGGCAAGCCGCGCCGTTTTCCGCCGCTTCTATGCCGCGTTTATAATGGAAATGGATATCCGCCACGAGGGGGACTTGGACCTGATCGACGATAGATCTGAGCGCCGCCGCGCTATCCGGGTCGGGGACAGAGACGCGGACAATATCGGCCCCCGCCTCTTGCAGGGCCAGCACCTGCCCCACCGTCGCCTCGACGTCATGGGTCAGCGTATTGGTCATGGACTGTACGGCAATGGGCGCGTCGCCGCCGACCTCGACGCTGCCGACGCGGATCTTGCGGCTCTTGCGGCGCTCAATCCTGCGCCAGGGGCGGATGGAATTGATGTCTTTTGGACTATTTGGGGCGGGTTGGGAACTCATGGGGCCTTAGTGCCACGGGCACGTGTCAGAATAAAGACGAAAAGGCTCTATTGGGTCAGTTCCGCTTTGGTCGGGCGGGTGCCGGCCAGAGAGGGCGAATAGAGCGGGGCGTCGCGCAGAGGCTCTCCCGCCACGCCGAGCGGGCCGTAATCCCGCGCACCGACAGAAAGGCTGACCGCGCCGGAATCGCGCACAGAAACCGTGTAGCCGGAGCTTTTCGGGGCGGTGTAGCGCTCGCCCGTGACGAAAATGCGGCTGACCAAGGTGCGGCCGCTCGCGCTTTTGACTTCGATCCAGCTCGGCGCTGTGGCGGTGAGCGTGATCATATTGGGGTCGGCGGCCTCGGTCTCGCTGACTTGGCCGGACAGGGTCGAGACGGTCGGGACGGTGGGTTCTGAAGCGACGGTTTCGTTATTGCCGCCATACCAGACACCCAGCATCACGGCGAAGCCAATGACGCCGAGCGCCGGAATAAAACCGCGCGGCAGGCGTATACGCTTTTTCGGGACGAAATGCGGGCGGTCGCGCATGCCGAGATTTTGCGGGACGGCGCTGTCGGCCTTGTACCGCGCCACCGCGTCTGCGCCGTTCAGGCCGAGAAAATTGGCGTAGCTGCGGACATAGCCAAGCACATATCCGATAGAGGGCAAAGTCTTTACATCCAGCGTTTCAATCGCGCGGATAAAGGCGGGTTGAAGGTGGATGCCCTCAAACACATCCTCCACGCTCAGGTCAAGCGCACGGCGGCGCGCCCGTAATTCCGCTCCGATATGGAGAGCGTTCGGCGCTGAGTCTGTGTTAAATTGCTGTGTCACGGCCAAATCATTAATTAAATGTGGTGAAAGAGCCGTTAATCAAAATGAATAAAAATGCAAAGACCTTTCGCATCTGGGGTGACTTTTTCAGGCGGTGGAAAGATTATCTGCCTTAATCTGCCCTCCCCTCTCTCTGTTTCGCTAAAATGGCGCCGGCGATGGCGGCCAGCACCACGCCTATCCAGAACAGGCGGGTGAGAAGCGGGGTGGACAGCGGCAAGAGCAGGGACGCGACAAAACTTGTCGCCAATAGGGCCGGCGCGCCCCAAATCAGCCCCTTCCAAGCCCCTTCCAAAGTAGGGGCGGCGCGCCCTTTATTGCGGCGCTTGAGGAAATAAATCCGCAAGCCGGAGGTAATGATATAAAGCAAACATATACCGAATATTCCAAAAGCTAATTTGACGGGCAGTCCCCCAAACTGGCCAAAATGGACTTTGTAAACCGAATCCGCGACCTGCTGTCCGATCGTGCCGTCGGCCGAACCGACTGTGTCAATGAACTCTCCGTCTCCGGTGAAGTTATATTTCTCGGCATAGATGAGGCGGCGGGGGTGCTCGGCCATAATTTGAAGGTATTGCCCCGCTGTTTTCGGATCATGCAGGATGACATAAACGGGCGGCTTGTCCGGGTGGGTCTCTGCCATATAACGCAGGGCTTTGTCGATTTTGGCCATAGGCGCAGGCGTTTCATCAATAACGGGCTCGCCGCCAAAAACCGGAGCAAATACAGCGTGTTGGTCGCCGCCATATTTCATTGGGGCCAGCGCGGCGATAGACAGAACCGCCAGCCCTATCATCGCCCCAGTCAGAGAATTTGAGATATGAAACGGCGCCGTCCAGACGCTCAACCGGTTGTGTAAATCGACCTTTTTGATTTGCTCTGATTTCGAGCGGCGAAAGGAAAACGCGTCCTTAAAAATATTGGGGTGAGCGAGCAATCCCGAGATCGACATCGCGAATAAAAACACGCCGAAAATCGCAACAACAATCATGCCGAAGGATTTCGGCAAATGCAGATAATAATGCAGATCTATCAAAAACGCGCTCCAGGGATGGGCAATAGAGTCTGATAGCTCGCCTTCCCTATCGACATAATGCTCCTGATTATCGGTCTGCACCAAGGCCCGGCTATGTCCCTGTGACGGTAATTGAATATAAAGATGGGCAGAAGTGGGTTCCGCGTTAAATCCGGTTTCGGCGGCCCTTTGCGCGCTTTGCGGCGAAAGAGATTCGACACGCGGCTCTCCGTTTTGCTCCAGCTTGTGAATGTCTTCTTTGAAAACACTAATCGTTCCGGACAGGCAAATTATATAGAGCACGGCGGAGATGGATATCCCCATCACGGCATGGGCAGAGAGGGCCCGTTTGACAAGCGAAGGTTTGGCGGAGGACGGATTAGAAGAGTCTTTGGCGCGGATTTTTTCGAGCATTACAAGACTCCGTTTCCAAGACAAAGGATAGCCGCACTGCTCCCCCCCAAAACGGCGTAGGTCCCCAGTTTTAATCCCGGTTTATAAGAGGTCAGGGAAAAAGCGCTCAACGCCGCCCAAAGAATCGGAAAGATAAACAGCGCCAGAACGAGGGAGTTAGAGGCGTGCATCCCTGACTGCCAAAAAACCTCATGTAGTCCTATAGCCGTTAAATAAGATAATGCTCCACATCCCACACTGACCCACACTGCTTTCCCGGCCCGTTTAAACAAAACCGCGAAGCCTGTCGGTTCAACCACTGATATTCTTCGGGGGTTTTGCGCTTTCCGCTTTTTCCTTGGCGCCTTGTCGAGCAGAGCTTGATAAGCGACAAAAAGGAGCGCTTGAAGGCTAACAACAATTATGCCCAAGGCGATACCACGGTCTTTCCCGCCTGAAATCGCCCAGAGAGCCAAAGCCGAAAAAAGCATAGCCCATCCGACATAGCTTAATATCCGCTTCTTTGGGTGTCCTTTCCAAGCTTGATAAAGCGCGAAAAGGCCCAATGCGGAAAGCGCTGACCCGATGAGGGCAAATGTTAAGTCTATCGCGGTCATTTCAATTTAAATATATCCTCTGAGTATCAAAGTTTCGTCCCAAGAGAGCGAAGGCCGAGAGTTTTTATTAGAAACGGTAAGCAGCCCGCGCGACAACTGTACGGCCCTCGCCGGGGAAGCAGTCCCCCCGCGCCAAGCATGTCCCGTAATAATCCGTATCGAAAAGATTCCGGGCATTCAGAGTCAGATCGACTTGATCAAAGGAATATCCAATCAAGCCATCAAAGACCGTGTATCCATCCGTTTCAATTTTCACGACAGACGGATCAAAATTATTTGAGGCGAGGAAAGAAATGCCTTGGCTCTCATTATCTCCGGCGTAACGAACCCCCGCTCCGAGACGAAAGCCTTGAAGCTGCCCTTGAGAGGGTTTCCAAGTGACCCAGGCCGATCCTTGAACTTCCGGAATGCTCGAAATTGGTATCCCATTTGGATCTTCCGTATCCAGCGAACTGAAACTTCCGTCCAATTGCAAATCCCCAATCGCGGTCCGCGCTTCGACTTCAAAGCCCGTAATTTTTGCGACGCCTTCCTGTTGAGAGGCCGCATTTTGAAGGGCTTGAGGGTTGGGAAGGTTAGATTGCTCAATATCGAAATAGGCGGCCGTGATATAGGTCGGAGACCCGGCGGGGTGATATTTTATCCCGATTTCTATTTGCTCGCCTTCTTGGGGTTTGAGATTTTCGCCTGTATTCGTATCTACGCCGACTGTCGCTTGAAAAGACTCGGCATAATTTACATAAGGGTTCAGACCGAAAGACGTTTTATACAACCCGCCAAAACTGAAACTTGTCGCGCTGTCGTCTTGGGTGGACGTTCCGTTACCCGTTTCAAGATCATCAAATCGCACTCCGGCATTAAGGACAAAGTTTCCGACACTGATCTGATCATTCACATAATACCCGATTGTTTCAGTGGTGCTTTCGGTAAGCGATCGGAGCGCGTCAAACTCGGCGTCAGTCGGTATCTCAGACCCGTCATAAACAGGATTATAAAGGTTAAATGTCGATGGCCGTCCGTAAAGAGAGGCGCCCAGCTGCTCCGTTTCCACATCTTGGTAATTAATACCTGCCAAAACTTCGTGGGTAGCAAAACCTGTTTCAAATTTGGCCCTCACACGCGTATCCGCAGCGAACTGGTTGGATCCGGCGTCGGATTCATACCAAGTTCGCGCGAGCGCAGTTCCGTTAGCCGTTGTCCGGGGAACGCCCGTGCCGAGGAAAGAGAGCCATGTTTGATTATAGTCCGCTTCATTGTCACGAAAGCGCAGCGTCCCTTCAACGGAAAAAATATCGTTCAAGCGTTGCTGTCCGAATAAAGTCAGAGACAGAGATTCCGTGTCATATTTATTAAAACCGGGGCTGCCGACGTAAAGAGACGGCTCCACTTCGAGGCCAGTGGCAGAGGCGCAAATATTGGGTTCAGAAATCGTCACATCATCACTGGCGCACCCTGTCACTGACAGGGGAAGAAATTGACCGGCCGTATCGCTTGAACGGTCTGTGTAATTGACGAGCGCCGTAATCGCCGTGTTTTCGTTTTCAAACGTCACAGAGGGCGCAAAAATGATGGCGTCGTCATTCACATAGTCGATTTGTGTATCGCTTTCGCGGATAAGACCAACCAGACGCGCCGTCCATTCGCCGTCGCCGGACAAGTCGATCCCGATATCGGTACTCGCTTGCATCCGGTTATGCGTGCCGTAATCCAGAACAATTTCGCGCCCCAGATTTTCTGACCCGGCCTTTTTGCTCACCGTATTTAAAATACCGCCAGGAGATCCCTGCCCGTATAGCACTGAGGCTGGCCCTTTCAGAATCTCGACTTGTTCCAAGGTATAAATGTCGGACCGGGCATTATTGTAATATCCGAAAAGAACCTGAATATTGTCAAGATATTCCGGAACATCCAGCCCCCGCACTCTCGGAAAATCACCCCGCGTCGAATAGCCGAACGTATCCCCCACAACCCCCGCCGTATAATTCAGCGTATCATCCAACGTCAGAGAGCCGCGCTCCAAAAACTCTTCCGCACCGATGACACTGACAGATCGGGCTGTTTCTAAAATCGGAATATCGGATTTGGTTGCGCCGAACGTCGAAACCCGACCTGTTACCACGATTTCATCATCCTGCTCTGGCGCGGTTTGGGCCTGTACCGAAACTGCTTGAAATAATGCCAAAGGTAAGGCCGCCAAAACACTGCCCAGTAATCTGCGTTGAAGACTCACACGTCTCTCCTTCAAACTTTATCTAATATTGCGACTTACTCGCAACAAATGTCAGGAGGCCGCCTAACGCAACTAATAATAAGTCGCAAGAACAAAATGGAGAAAAATCCATGTAGGTGTTGAAAAAGAAAGATTTAAACACGCTCATCAGTGTGAGCGTTGGGCCTTTAATCAGAAGAGTCTGTGAGTCAGTTTGTATAGAGGGGCCTGCCTCATAAGACCTGCCCTTATGCGAGCTACCCCGAGACGCGGCTTCTCTTGAGGAAAGCAAAAATAATTTCCTTCATCCGAGCCGTCATTTTCGGTTCACATATAAATATGTGGTCAAATCTACGGCGCATTCGGGCTGCCGGACTATCAGGATTTTTACCGCCAATGCGGTTCCAGCTTTCATAGCCAATCTTGTGCAAACGCCCCCTCAGACCGGGCGCAGTAATATTGACCTCATATGTATAACGAGCTGCGCTACAGAAATATTTCTTATAGGATTCATGTCCGGAGGAAAGATCATAGCTCTCCAATCCCATATTCCCCATTTCTTCAACGATTTTGTAAAGCAATAAAAGACCGGGGCTATAATCTTCAAATTCAGGATCATAAGCAGAAATCCATGGATGGAAATTCGTCTCACCCCGCACGCCAAAATGCCCCACAACCATTTCGCCTTTGACTTTTAAACAGGTCATAAAACCGGAAAGATTACTATCGTCTGTCACCTCCAATGTGGACATGTTGTTCAAAATTGACGCGCTATTGCGTGAGGTTGTTAAATCCAAGAGGCCTTCTCGGACGAATTGCTGGCTCTTCCATTTCAAAAGCGTTTCAACCGGGAGGTCTTTGGCCGGGCCATAAACAAATTCGATCTCTCCACATTCACGTTCCAGCTTATTCATCAATCGCCGAAAGTTTTTATAGCGTTTCGCATGTTGGGCGCGATGGGATTCCAGATGTTCTTCTGCGGATTGACCGTTCAAATGGATAATAAAAGACCGCATCGCTGTTTCCGACCCGTCCGGTCCCTCATCTGACATCGGTAAGAGCACGGCATTAGAGCGATATGCCGCATAGCCGGACAGAGCGATAATCTCTTCAATCGTCAAATTCGCGTCTTTAGACAGAATCGGGGCCGCATAGTCTGAAAACGGCGCGCCCACAGGCCGGATCAAACCAAAATTTCTCTGAAATACGGGAAGCACAGCCACCAATTCTTTTCCGCGTCGCACTAATATACACCGCACATCCCGTCTGGATTTCGCAATTAGATCCATAAAATCCGGAGATAAAAGTGGCGATTGATATTGGAAATCAGATTGTAGAAGCGATTTCCAGTCCTGACGATCTTGGTAGGATAATTCTTTGGGCCTCAACACCTGGCAGGTTAAACTGGCACCTTGGACAGCCCCAGTCTGCACGAGGGGATTAACCGCCCCACCCTTTACAAGTTCGAACGTAATCGGCGTTACGGCTTTCTCAGGTAAAGGAGATAGTTTTTTCAGCACCCGCGCCGTTCCGGCCTTTGTTAAAGTTGATAAATTTACGCTATCCGGAAAAGGTTTGGTCGGGCGGCCTTTCCGGCGGACACTCGCATTGGTATAAAGCGCATTGGCCTTTAAAAGTCCTTCGCCAGTCATAAACTCGCAGGAAAGCGAGACGTTTAACGAATTTCCGTTCTGAACCCTATGCGGCGCCGTCTGGGGCCAGGTGACGGCCAAACCCGGCTCTAGCGAAACGACATTTGCGGCCGATTCAAAACGATCCGAATAGGTCATCTGTTCGTCCTGACGTCGCAAGGCAAAATCAGATAATTGATCCGGCTCCACAAACGGGGCCCGCCCGGGATAAATTGACACTTTCTTTTCGCCGCGAATCTGCACCAGACACACCAAGGGAATGTCGAGGTGATAATGGACATGAATGTTTGGCGAGGAAATCAGAACGCCGACATCTTCTTTAAAAGTGCTTGTGCCGGAGGCCTGTTTAAGTTGATCAAAAATTGTCTCGGCCAAAGCCTGATATTCTGGCAATTCTTTGTTCACGGCCCGGAGATTCAGCCATATTTGACCGTTTTTAACGGCCTCCATAATTTCCTCACCGGATAAGGTGGGGGCGCAGCCATGTTCGGCCTTTTGCGCGGCTTTGTCGTGGCTAGGAAAGCGGTAAATACCGAGTTTATCTCTAGGATAAAGATCCAGAAGCTCTGCGAGTTTTGCGTCGGAAAATTGTTCAAGATGATGCGCGTTATGGCTGGCCTGAAATGTCGCTTTGCCGAGATTACGCCGCATGTCCTTAGGCCAGCGGAAGTGGGTCCCCGACGCACGGGCTTTATCGCCCGTCCAATCGGAGCGGCTGTCAGCGATGGCAATTGATGCACCCATTCTATAAATCCCAATAATCTGTCCCAAATTGCGCCGAAAACAGGCACTATGGTGATTTCCATCTGGAATTATGCAGAAATGATGCCAAGCAGGATGATTAAAAAAGTTTTCAGTCAATAAGGCCTTTTTTTTCGCGAAACGGCCCTTGGTCTAAAGTCCTGCTAATCTGTCACATGACAGGACGTATGCTGTCGACTATATCGTATTTATGACGATCTCTCCTGCCTCTCGCGCTCCGCTCTTTGCCCTCCTTCTGTCTGGCGGGCTGTTGATTGGCGCGTGGATTTCTCAATATGGGTTTGGCTATCAGCCCTGCACCCTGTGTTATTGGCAGCGCCATGTTCATAAAGCGGTGGTGGTGGTGGCTGTGCTGGCGCTGATTATGGCTCGAATGGGGCTCCCGCTTCATCGCGCCCTGACGCTTTTATTGGTTCTATTGCTGATCGGGAGCGCCGGGCTCGGATTTTACCATGCGGGCGTCGAATTTAAATGGTGGGAGGGACCAAAAACCTGCTCCGGCGGCGGAACGGCTCTGCCCGATTTTTCCGGCGATGACCCCTTTTCCAAACTCGATAGTAAAATTATGCCGCCATCCTGTTCAGATGCCGTCTGGGTTTTTCTTGGCCTGTCAATGGCCGCCTGGAACGCCCTGCTCTCCTTCGGTGGCGCCGTCGTGACGGCTGTGCTAGGGTTCAAATATGCCAAAAACTAACAGAACCAACCCCCGAATTGCCGAGATGCTTCGCGTGGATCACGCCGGTGAATACGGGGCTGTGGCGATTTATAAAGGTCAAAAGGCTGTCTTCGGCGCAAATGCAAAAACCAAAGAGATGGCAGATAAATTGCAGGAAATGCAGAACGAAGAGCAAAAACACCTCGACGCGTTCGACAAGCTCTTGGTTGAACGAAACGTCAGACCTACGGCCATGACCCCCATCTGGAATGTCGCGGGGTATGGTTTAGGTGTGGTAACTGCGCTCATGGGCGAAAAAGCGGCCCATGCCTGCACCGAAGCCGTCGAAACAGTGATCGAACAGCATTACGGTAGCCAGTCCGAAGAAATCGCCGAGGTCGAGCCCGAACTCTCTGCAACTTTCGCCGAATTTCGCGAGGATGAATTGCACCACCGCGACATTGCCGTGGAAGGCGGCGCGAAAGAGGCGCCTGGATACGGCTTTCTCTCCCGTTTTATCAGGCAAGGTTGTCTCACGGCGATACGCATTACAGAAAAAATCTAGGCATAAAAAAACGCCCTCCCGCAGAGGGGAGAGCGTTTTTATAGTCTATATTTTAAAGCCTAGTTAGCAGCGTCATCGATTGTGCGTCCAACGCTTTCTGTATCTTCGCCGACACCTTCGACAGTGTTACAAGCGGTGACAGACAAAGCACAAACAGCAACCAAAGCGGCCATCATATTACGAACAGTTAGATTTTTCACAGGAAACTCCCTTGATTAGTGATAGGGATTAAACCCGTTTAAAGCAGGTCGGTTCCCAATTTTATTCTTTTTGTAAAAGCCGCTGGTGAACCCAAGGTCTTATTCAGAATCCGACGGGACATCGGGGGGAATAATGAGCTCTAATTGATATCCGCTCTCAATCGGGCCGCGTTCCATGACGCCTTCGACCTGCGAGGCGGAGGCTTCCATTAACCTCAGTCCGAGGCCGTCCACCTTATTTTCCCCTGTTTCGCGTATCTCTTCGTCTATTCCCACGCCATTATCTTGGCATAGCAGCCTTAACCCGCCCTCTGACGGGGTTTCGACTGTAAAAGTGACAATGCCGTCCCGATTATCCGGAAAGGCATGTTTAATTGAATTGGCAGAAAATTCACTGACGATAACGGCGATCGCAGTCGCTTCATGAGACGTGACGGACATCTTTTCAAATGAGCCTTTCAATAGCACATTTGAAGGGGCCGATGTTTGAAGAAGTTTAACAATTTTTTCAAGATAGGTTTTAAGGTTTATGTTTCCGGATGTTTCCGCCTGATGTAGCTCTTCATGCAATAAAGCGATGGATTCAACCCGCCTTTGGACGGCTTTGAACGCTTCACGACCCGACGGGCCTAAGGCCTTATCCTTGTCCGCACGAGAACTATAGAGTCGAATCATAGATAAAACAGATTGCAGAGAATTTTTTACTCTGTGGTCCATTTCATTATGAAGAATTTCTTGATTGGTTATGTGTTGGTTCAGCTCGATCAACGTCTCAACCTGCTCGCCCATCACCCTAAGTAATCTCTTTTGTTTTTCGTCCAGTTCACGGGGCTTGTAATCCAAAACACAGAGTGAGCCCAAGGGCTGGCCGTTCGGGCTGTTGAGTGGCATACCCGCATAAAAGCGAAAGGGTTTCCCGGCCATAAAGTCTATGCGGCAGAGCGGGTTGTTGACCGTACGTTCATCTTCCCACGTATCAGAAATTATGAACAGGTCTTCTTGCAATATGGCATGCGCACAAATCGACTGTTCAATTGGCGTCTCGCAAATATCCAAGCCTTTGACCGATTTAAACCATTGCCGGTCGCTTTCGACCAAGCTGACGAGGGCAACGGGCACGTCGCAAAAGTCTCTTATTAAATCAGTAATCGCATCAAATTTAGGGTCGGGCGGCGTATCTATGATATTCGCAGCCGACAGCGCCGCGAGACGAATATCTTCCATCGGGTGTAGGTCGGCCTTCATTTATTCACCACAAAACTCTACGCTATCATGCGTATGTTATTTCGATTACTATCTTTTAAGTCAAAATCAAACTGATTTAACATAGTTAAAACCTATGTTAATTTGAAACTTTAAATTCCTCTGGAGTTCTTATGAAAACCCGCGCCGCCGTTGCTTTTGAAGCTGGCAAACCCCTCGAAATTGTTGAACTTGACCTAGAAGGCCCGCAGGAAGGCGAAGTTCTGGTAGAAATTATGGCCACGGGCGTGTGCCACACAGATGCGTTCACGCTCTCAGGCGACGATCCCGAGGGCGCTTTCCCGGCGGTTTTAGGCCATGAAGGCGCGGGCATTGTCCGCGAAGTCGGCAAAGGCGTCACCTCGCTCAAACCCGGCGATCACGTGATTCCACTTTATACGGCGGAATGCCGCGAATGCGAATATTGCCTGAACCCGAAAACCAATCTCTGCCAGAAAGTGCGCGGCACGCAAGGTAAAGGCGTGATGCCAAATGGTACGTCGCGGTTTTCATATAAGGGCGAAAAAATCCTTCACTATATGGGCACATCTACCTTTTCTAACTTCACCGTCTTGCCGGAAATCAGCCTTGCCAAAGTTCGCAAGGACGCGCCGTTTGACAAAATCTGTTATATTGGCTGCGGCGTGACCACCGGTATCGGCGCGGTGATGTTCACGGCCAATGTCGAACCCAACTCCACCGCCGTTGTCTTTGGTCTTGGCGGGATTGGCTTGAATGTCTTGCAGGGCCTTCGCATGATAGGCGCGCGCCAGATTGTCGGCGTTGACCTTAACCCGGCCCGCGAAGCGCTCGGCAAACAATTCGGCATGACCCATTTCGTCAATCCGAAAGACCATGACGATCTGGTCGGACATTTGGTCGAGCTGACCGGCGGCGGCGCGGATTATTCTTTTGAATGTATCGGCAATGTCGATGTCATGCGCGACGCGCTGGAATGTGTTCACAAGGGCTGGGGCGAGAGCGTCATCATCGGCGTTGCCCCCGCAGGCGCGGAAATCCAAACCCGTCCGTTCCAACTGGTCACAGGCCGGGTCTGGCGCGGCTCCGCCTTTGGCGGCGCAAGAGGCCGGACAGATGTGCCGAAAATCGTCGATATGTATATGGATGGCCGCATCGACATAGACAGCCTCATCACCCACAAAATGCCGCTAGAAGATATCAACAAGGCATTTGATTTGATGCATGAAGGCAAAAGCATCCGGAGCGTTGTGGAGTTTTAGGACGAAGGAGAGAGCTTATGTTTACTCACATCATGGTCGGGGCGAATGACCCGCAGGAATCCATCAAATTCTATGACGCCGCTTTAGGCGCGCTCGGCATAAAAGGTCATCACATGGGTGACCGCGCCTTTTATTCGCATAATGGCGGGAACTTTGGTGTGGGCGCGCCGCGGGACGGCCAGAGCGCGACTTTTGGCAATGGCGGCACTATCGGATTTAAGGCGGAAACCAAAGAGCAAGTCGAGGCGTTTCATGCAGCAGGGTGCGCCAATGGCGGAACCTGCGACGGCAAGCCAGGCAAACGCGACGGCGCGCCCGGCGATAATTACGGCGCTTATCTTCGCGACCCTGTCGGAAATAAAATCTGCGCTTTCTGGACTGAAAAATAGGACCTCAATGACCCTTACAACCAAATCCAAATGGAAATCTTTTGGCGGCACGTTGTCCGTGCATGAACACGAAAGCAAAGTCACGGATACGCCGATGACCTTTGCAGTTTACACGCCCCCCAAGACGAAAGAGCGCGAGGCCCCCTTCCCTGTTCTTTGGTATCTGTCCGGCCTGACCTGTAACTGGTCAAATGTGATGGAAAAATCGGGTATTCAGCGTCTGGCGTCGGAACTCGGCCTGATGATCATTGCGCCTGACACCTCGCCGCGCGGAGACGAGGTCGCCAATGATGACGCTTATGATCTCGGCCAAGGCGCGGGCTTTTATCTGACCGCGACGCAAGAGCCTTGGGCCAAACATTATAAGATGGATGATTATATTCTCTCGGAGCTGACGCGTTTAATTTCCAAGAATTTTGACGCGGATATGGACCGACAAGGCGTGTTTGGTCATTCTATGGGCGGGCATGGCGCGATTACATTTGCGCTTAAAAACCCCGATCATTTCAAGAGCTGCTCCGCCTTTTCCCCCATCACCAGCCCCTCTGTCGTGCCGTGGGGCGAGAAAGCCTTCACCACCTATCTGGGCGAGGATAAATCGAGCTGGGCGGCCTATGACGCCACGGAATTAGTACGCTCCGGCCATACCACAGACGCGCATATATTGATTGATACAGGGCTCAATGATGATTTCCGCGAAGTGCATCTGAAACCCGAAATTTTCAAAGGCGTCTGCGAAGCGGCGGGGCAAAAGCTCACCTCCCGCCTGCAAGAGGGCTATGACCATAGCTATTATTTCGTCGCGACCTTTATGGAAGATCACCTGCGCTGGCATGCCGAAGCGTTGAAATAATTAATTCCACTTTCTTCGGAAAACAAAAAAAGGGAGCCGAGGCTCCCTTTTCTTTTTTACAGTTAAGCGAAACTATTCTTCGCTCATCTCTCCATCTGCCGGCTTATCACTCAGCTTCTGCATCAGATAAACATGCTGCAGGGCGAGGCGCTTGGCGGTCTCTTTGAGGTTCGCCGCCGCAGAGTGACCGCCATCAATATTTTCATAATAGAGGAAGTCATGATCCTGATCTTCCATCCGCTTGGCCGCCTTACGGGCATGGCCGGGATGGACGCGGTCATCTTTGGTAGAGGTCACAAAGAATACTTCCGGATATTCCACGTCGGGACGAATGTTGTGATAAGGCGAGATTTTGCGAAGGAATTCGCGCTCTTCCGGTTTGGACTCATCATCCGGATTACCATATTCGCCCATCCAGGACGCGCCGGCCAATAGCTTGTTAAAGCGCAGCATATCCAGCAGCGGCACGGCCACAATGGCGGCATTAATCAGGTCCGGACGCTGCGTGTACATAACGCCCGTCAAGAGACCGCCATTAGAGCCGCCTTCAACGCCGAGATGTTCCGGCGACGTAATGCCTTTTTCAATCAGATCTTCCGCTACCGCAATGAAGTCATCATAAATGCGCTGGCGATCAGTTTTGAGACCGGCCTGATGCCATTTCGGGCCGTACTCACCCCCGCCGCGAATATTAGAGAGAACATAGACGCCGCCATTTTCAAGCCAGAGCTTACCGCGCGTGGCGCTATAGCTTGGGTTCAATGAAATCTCGAAACCGCCATAGCCGTAAAGCAGAGTCGGATTTGTCCCGTCCATTTCAATATCTTTATTACGTACGACGAAATACGGAACTTTCGTGCCGTCCTTCGACGTGGCGAAGAATTGCTCTGACACCATGGTTGAGGCGTCGAACCAGCTCGGCAAGGATTTGGCTTGCGCCTTTTCCATAGTCTCCGTGTTAAAAGTCCAGAGCGTATCCGGGGTGAGGAAGCTTTCCGTGCTGATAAAGGCGACATCTTCTTTGTCATTGGTTGCGCCGATATTCACAGACCCGTTTTTAGGGAAATCAAGCGGCGAGCTGCTCCAGCCTTCGCCGTCCCAATCAAACGCATACGCCGTGCCGGCCACATCGCGGGAGACGCTCATCAGAACCTTGGATTTAGTTACGCCGTAACCGTTCATTGAAGATTTCTCATCCGGGCTATAAACCAGATGCACATCGGCAATTTCGCCGTCCTCCATAAAGTCGTCAATACCAAAGCTGACCAGATCGCCGGATTTAAATCCGCGCCAATCTTCGTTCAAAGACAAAAGAACCTGCCCTTTAAACTCGCTGCCGAGATCGGATTTTGCCGGAATAGGGAATTGGATTGGCGTTTGCGGCGTTCCGTCTTGCATAGGGACCCAGAAAACCTCCGAGTCGTAGAATGTTTTAGAGCGGGAAATCACGATTTCGCGGCGACCATCGGACAGCTCGAACACGCCCGGCCAATAGCCAACATCTGTTTGCTCGCCGCGGCCTAATTCAACCGCTTCGGAAAGCGGCGTGCCGCGAGTCCAAAGCTTGGCCACCATAGGATAGCCGGAGTCGGTCATGGTGCCTTCGCCGAAATCAACCCCAATGACCTGATGGTCTGCGTCCAGCCAAGAGGCCGCGCCTTTGGATTCCTCGGTCACAAAGCCGTCTTCGACAAAGGTTTTGGTATCGGCGTTAAACTCACGCCGGATGACGGCGTCTTTGCCGCCATCTGACAGGTTGACGATGCAATGCGCATAATCTGGGGCAAGGCAGCTATTGCCCTTATAGACCCAGTTTTTATCTTCATCTGCGGCGAGCTTGTCGAAATCCAGAACCGTTTCCCAAGATGTGTTCTCGCCGAGATAGCTTTCCAGTGTGGATTTACGCCAAATGCCGCGCACATGATCGGCGTCTTGCCAGAAATTGTGAACTTCTCCGCCGCGGTAAGACACATAAGGAATCTTGTCTTTGGAGTTTAGAATTTCCAAGGCCTCGGATTGCATTTCCTCAAATCGAGGGTCCGCCATCAGCTCATCCAGCGTACGCTTATTCCAGGTTTTGACCTGATCCAGTGCCTTTTCGCCAAGAACCTCTTCCAAATAAAGGTGATCTTCATCCGTCTGGCCGGGTGTGTCGTAAGTTACCATGTTATAATCTGAATCCTTTGTCGCCGCTTCTTCAGTGGCAGCTGTTTCCGCTTGTACTTTAGAGGTCTCTGCGGTTTCGGTAGAGACCTCGCCATTACACGCTGTAAGTAGAAAAGCTGAGCCTAAAAGCAGGCCGGTTTTAAGTTTGGACAGTGTCATCACTATCTCCCCATATTGTCTTTGAATTGCCAAGAAATTTGGCGTTACGTCAACAAAGCCCAGATTGCGCCAAGGCGCAAGTGCGCCTATATGCGCAGCATGAAGTTTTTAATCATGAACGGCGCAGGGAACCGCTTTGCGGTGTTTGACGCCCGTCAAAGGCCTGATTTCGCCCTGTCTGATGAACAAGTCATCGACATCTGCGCGCCCGGCAGCAAAGTCATGGGAAAAAAGGGGGCGGATCAGCTCATCATTATCCGCCAGCCGAAATCTGATGACGCCGATATTTTCATGGAAATCCGCAATCAAAAAGGATTTGAGGTTAATGCTTGTGGAAATGCCACGCGCTGCATTGCCTGGTTGTTCATGCGAGACGCAGAGACTCAAAACTGCGTTGTTCAGACCAATGCGGATTTATTGCATTGCCTGTTAAAAGACACTTATCAAGTGGCTGTCGATATGGGACGCCCGCGGCTTGATTGGTCGGAAATTCCGCTCAAGGAACCGATGCACACACATCATATCGACGTTAAAATAGGCCCTATAGACAATCCGATTTTGCATAACCCCGGCGCCGTCAGCATGGGGAATCCGCATTGCGTGTTTTTTGTCGAAGATTTTGACCGCGCCAAGCCGCATCTTATAGGGCCTATGGTCGAGTTTTACCCTCTCTTCCCGGAACAAACCAATGTCGGGTTCGCCAAGGTCGAAAACAAAGATAAAATCCGGCTAAAAGTCTGGGAGCGCGGGGTCGGTATGACGCTGGCCTGCGGCACTGGCGCCTGCGCCGCCGTCGTCGCCGCCCACCGCCAAAAACGCACAAACCGTAAAGTCACCGTCATCGTGGACGGCGGCGTCCTGCACATTGATTGGCGAGAAAGCGATGACCACGTCATTATGACGGGGCCGATTGAGCTTGAGAAAGAAGGCGAGGTTTAGACCTCAACCTTCAAATAGATATCTGTTCTGCAGTTGGCTTCTTCGACCTCTTCCGGATCATCAATATAATGAAACAGGCAGGGGGTATCAGAAACAACTAAGTTTGTTTGCTTTAAAGCCGTTTTGTATAGAACGTCTAATGTCGAAGGTAATTTCCTGTCAAACCCTTGATGTCGAATGGTGAGATAAATACCTTCCGAGAGCTTTCTAGCAGACATATTGGGCCCCAGGTTTGAAGGCATTTTCTTTACCACTAGAGCACAATCAAAAATGAAGTCCTTGCCCTCGAAAGTTTCAATATCACGGTGAGGTATGCCTAACACGCCTAGTATATTGAGCGGTTCCTCTATCATCTCAAATAACTCACCATATACTTCATTTAAGGCTGGATATTTATCCGTGGTTTCAGTCACAATCAGCGCGAACGGATCCAGAGAACAAATTCCAACACGCAACGATCCGGTATTTTTAGGTGAACTGGATAATGTTTTGTAAACTTCCGCTATACGATCCGGCTCGGTCTTGATGGCAGTAGCTGTCATTTCAGTTTCTCGCTTTACGGCTTTTGCAAAAGCCTGACTCGATCCGTATCCCGCCGCCATTGCTGCTTGTGTGATACTCGTTTTTTCTGAAGCTAGAGTTCCTAGACCTTTGGCAAGGCGCAATCGCGTCACCAAGTCAGAAAATGTTTCTCCGCTCACGAGCTTGAAAATTCTGTGGAAATGATATTTAGAAAGCCCGGATGCTTTTGCCGCGCCTTCAAGGGTCGGAAAGTTGTCTTTCTCTAAACAGGCTGAAATATAATTTATCGCCTTCTCTATCGATTTTATTATCTCAGGTTTCGCTACCATTTTTACATTCTCCATTTGTTTAAAATGAATATTTAGCGCCTCCATAATTTTTTGCGTGTCCGATCTTGCTTAGACCTTGAAAAATAATTTTCCCCTAGGGGCAACTAATCTTGGAAATCTCATTATACTTGTTAGAGTCTCGAATAACTCCTGAAAATTTGCTTTAACAGGGATGTTTATGTTTGATTGGATTTTACAGATTATAGAAAATCTCGGCTATTTCGGGCTTGCGCTTTTGATGCTGATTGAAAATGTCTTTCCCCCTATCCCGTCTGAACTCGTTATGCCGCTGGCCGGGTTTCTGGCGGCGCAAGGGACATTTTCTATATGGGGGCTCATTATGGCCGGGTCGGCGGGTTCATTGGCCGGAGCGGTATTCTGGTTTTATATCGGCAAAGCTGTGGGGCGGGATCGATTAATGCGTTTCTCTTCCCGATATGGCCGATGGATCGCCTTCTCGCCCTCCGATATTGAGCGGGCGGAAAATTGGTTTGATCGCCACGGCAAGGCGGCGGTGTTTATTGGCCGTCTCATTCCCGGCGTCAGAAGCTTTATCTCTGTCCCGGCCGGAATTGCGAATATGAACGTCCCGGTTTTTATTTTATATTCTACCTTGGGGACTATTATCTGGACGGGCCTTTTGACCTATGCGGGCTACCTCTTGCAATCCCAATATGAGAAAGTTGAAGATTGGCTGAATCCTATCTCTTGGGCCGTCATGGGAATAGTTTTAGCTTGGTATATTTACGGCGTTGTCACTTTTGATAGGCGGCAGAATAGGTCAGAGGGAGACGGTTAGGTCATTCAGAGGTCACGCAACATAAGATAATTTTTGCATGTCTTGGGGCCTTTTAGCGTCAAAGCTCATTGTAAAAGTGGCGCCTTTGCCAGGCTCACTGTCAATCACAATATCGCCGTCCATCATGCGAGCAAATTTCCGCGCAATAGATAGTCCGAGCCCGCTGCCGCCATAACGGCGCGTCGTCGATCCATCGGCCTGAGTAAAAGGCTCAAAGAGTTTGGGCTGTACCTCTTTTTCAATCCCAATGCCTGTATCTATCACTTTGATTTTGAGAGTGTCGGAACGACTTTGTTTTTCGGATGACACTTGAACGGAGACTGATCCAGTCTCTGTAAACTTTATTGCATTCGAAATTAAATTTGAAACACATTGCCCTAAACGGAGGCCGTCAATATGAATTGATTCAGGACAGGCTCTGTCCACCTCCAATGTAAGAGACAGCCCCTTGGCGTCGGCAGAGGCGCGGTGCAAATCCACGGCCTCGGAGAGAACCTTCATTACATTTTCATCTTGTGGATTAAGTGTCAGTCGTCCCGATTCTATTTTAGAAATATCTAGAACATCATTGAGAATGCCCATCAAAGCCTCTCCGGATTTGAGGATGATATTAACAATCTCTTTTTGTTCCGGCGGCATGTCAAAACTCTTCATGACTTGCGCCATGCCTAAAACTCCGTTCATGGGGGTTCTGATTTCGTGACTCATATTTGCCAAAAATTGTGACTTGGCGACATTCGCGGCCTCTGCCAAAGCTTTCTTTTTTGTGATTTCCTGACTCATGTTGCGCGTTTCTTCCAGCAGGACTTTGTGAAAGCGCGAAACAAATAAGAGATCGACCGAGCTATCCGTCGGCGCAAAATCGGAAAAGATTAAATCGCGGGCTTTGTTGTTTTTTCCTTCAGACGGCACATGTCCAAGAAGGAGTAGATAGCCGTTTTGAGAATTGATAACGCTTCCTCTCAGAAATATCTCTTCTGCTATCCCCTTGCCTGACATAACAATTTCCCGGATCGTCCCGCCCTTTCCGGAGGAAGAAATTTTCTGCGGAAAATTTACGCGAAAGATAGAGTTTAAAGGCTTTCCGATAGGCTCGAGCGATATATGACGCTTTAAGGAGGGCCCAAGGCCGGAGATGGCCCCCGCCTTGTCTATTTCAATATGGGCTGGAAATAACCTGTCCAGTTTATCTTGATTGAGAAAAACACCCACGACGTCAGCCCACCATATCCAACGCGTCATGATAAGACTTATTTGAAAGAGGCAAAGTTACAGCGCGTTCCAAGGTAAAATACGTCCCGTCCGCTTTGATCTCATACTCAAGAGTCATTTGCGCCTCAAAATGTTCAATAACCCCTTCCATTATTCCGAAAACCAATTCTTCAAACCCTTCCCGCGCAGAGCGGTAGATTACTTTAAGTCTATCAGTTTCCACGGAAACCAATTGGAAACTCGGCAAGATCGCCTCCGGCAGAGTTCTGTTCAAACTTTCATGCATTCGATCTAAGTTCTCGAGAAAATCAGGTAATGTTTTCCCTGTCAGCGTCAAAATGCTCTCATATCCCGCTTGTTTCGTATATTCGATCCAATGGCGGCCCGCGGCCCGCAAGACATCTTTGATTGACAGATTACATTCTTCCGAGATTGCCGTAATCAGTTTCAGGGTAATTTCATCCGTATGATAGGCGGCGCTAATGAAGTGTTCTTCTTTCAGTCCGGAGTGTTTCAGACATTTTAACCACACTTCTGTCCCGTATAGTTTTAGGACAGCGTGCTGACATCCTCTGTGGATCATTCCATACATATACGTGACGCTTTTCTAATTCGGGCTGTCTCAATAACTCACAGAAACATGCAAAGTTTAATAAGACGTTGTTCTTTCTCTCCGCCTATCTTAACAGGGTTAACAAAGTATATTATCTTAAGTTGTGCGCAATTTAGTCGATAATTTTTTGTGCTCCCCCTAGATTGTGAGCCTTAAAATCGCCTCTTCCCAAATCATGACAAATTCCTTAACCCCATCTTATGTCTGATTTGTTCCGCAAAGAAGCATTAGAAAATCGGTCACGGGCGCTTTACGGCGAAGTGGCTCTGCGCGGCCCTTTGAGCAGTTGGATTTTGACCGCTCTCATTCTTATTTTTACAATTATAGCTATTACGCTTTTATTTGTTCTAAGAGTGCAAACTGAAGACGGGCCCATGCGCCTATTCTTCTGGTTATTAAGCGGGGCAAAAAGCGGATGAGCTTATTTTCCCGACCTTCCCTGCCGGTTATATTGCAAACCGAAATGACAGAATGCGGTCTGGCCTGTATGGCGATGATTGCCCGCTATCACGGCCACGATATTGATTTGAATATTTTGCGGCGTCGTCACCTCGTCTCTATGAGCGGCACGTCGCTTGGCGGGTTGATGAAAATTGCGGCCACGCTCGATTTGGCGCCGCGGCCGCTTCGGGTCGAACTCGACCAACTTCATAAATTGCAGACACCGGCCATTTTGCACTGGGATCTTAATCATTTTGTCGTGTTGAAATCCGTCAAAGGCGACAAGGTTAAGATCGTTGACCCCGGTATAGGCCAGCGCGTTATGTCCCTGAGCCAAGTCTCGAAACATTTTACCGGCGTCGCAATGGAGCTCTCTCCCACAGCGGAGTTTAGCGCGCAGGATGAGCGCCTCCGCCCCCATTTATCCTTGCTCTGGTCGCGACTGGTCGGGTTGAAACGGGCTATCTTTCAAACGCTGAGCTTATCGGTTGTCCTACAGCTCATCATTCTGGTCAGCCCGTTCTATCTACAACTGGTTGTCGACGGCGCCTTGCCAAGCGGGGATTACCAACTGCTTTTGGGCTTGGCTCTCGGCTTTGGCGGCCTTGCAATCTTGCGCGCGGTCAGCGAGGCCGTTCGCGGCTGGGCCATTCTGATCTATGGTAATCAGATGAGCTTGCAGATGGTTGGAAATGTCTTTCGGCATATGAGCCGGCTGCCCACTCGCTATTTCGAAAAACGCCATGTCGGCGACATTATTAGCCGGATGAATAGCACAAAGCCTATTCAAGAAGCCCTGACGCAATCCGTTGTTTCCGTCTTGATTGACGGGGTAATGGCGGCCTTAATGCTGGCCGTCATGTTTCTCTACTCGCCTTTGCTTTTTGCTATTGTGCTTGTCAGCGCGCTTTTGCTCATTTCGGTGACACTCATTATTTATCCGCATCTGCGCCGTACGCAGGAAGAAACTATCTATGCCAAAGCAGTCGAGAACACGCATGTCATCGAATCTATTCGCGCAAATACGACTGTTAAACTTTTTGGGCGCGAAGCGGAGCGCGAAGCGGCATGGCGTAATCTTTATACTGATTTCATCAATGCAAATGTCGAATATGGCAAATTTCTGGTGCTGCAGAAGTTTGCAGAAACCCTTATCAATGGGCTTCAAATAGTTATCGTCGTCTGGGCGGCGGCCGTTTTAATGATAGGAGATGGCAGCGCTTTTACCTTGGGTATGCTGGTCGCCTTCCTGGCTTATAGACAGTATTTCACGGACGCCGTGTCTCAACTCTTGCAAAAAGGGATAGAGTTTCGTCTGCTTTCGCTCCATTTGGATCGGCTCTCCGACATCATATTTGAAGAGCGCGAGCCCCAACGCGCCGTTATAGAGAGCGCCCCCGATATAAAGGGACATATTGAATTGAAAGATGTCTCTTTTCGCTATGCCGACTCTGACCCGTGGGTGCTGGAAAATCGATCTTTGAATATTCCCGCCGGGCAGATGGTCACTCTCACCGGGAAAAGCGGCGGCGGGAAGACAACGCTTATGAAGCTAATGCTCGGATTATATGCCCCTGAGGGCGGGACACTCAGCATAGACGGTCAATCCTTGCCAAAAATCGGCCTGTCAAATTGGCGCTCGCAAATTGGAGTTGTCATGCAGGATGACCGACTCCTGTCGGGAACAATTGCCGATAATATCAGCTTTTTCGACCCCGAAATGGATATGACCCGCGTTCAGAAAGCCGCTCAGTCCGCCCAAATTCACGATACAATTGCTAAACTTCCCATGAATTACCTCTCGGTCGTCGGAGATATGGGCTCAATTCTGTCCGGCGGACAGAAGCAAAGATTGCTCCTCGCACGTGCGCTCTATCAAGATCCAAAGGTTTTATTTCTTGATGAAGGCACCGCCAATTTGGATACGGAAACGGAAAAAGCGATTGTCGGCGTAATCAAGAATCTTGAAATCACGCGCGTAATCGTTGCCCATAGGCCAGCTTTCATCAAAGCCTCGGATATAGTTGTCAATATCTAAATCGTCCAAATTTTGGTCGAAAGTTGCGATCTCAACTCAATTTCTCATTCTTTTTGTGATTTCTTGCAACCTTTCCTAGTGTTTTACGTAATTTACATATCATTAACCATAGATTGTTTTGAAACAGAGCAATTTTTACTTGCCAGACACTATAGTTTCTGATGTCTTAACACAGAGCATCAATGGTGGTGCTCTGAACACTTAATGAAAGAGAAAATCAATGCGTGAGCTTACTCTTGAAGAAGTCGAAGTCGTAACAGGTGGCATGCCCATCCTCACAGGCGGCATCGGCGAAAACTAAGAATTTAAAAAATGTGGATTTGTGACCCGCCATCTGGCGGGTTTTTTTGTGGAACCTTCAAATTATAAATTACTGTCTCATTTAGGTACGTAATTTTAATCTTTCCTGTTTATGTCTAACTTTCAATATTGATAGGTTTGACATGGCTTTTTGCCAAAATACGCGCAGGAGTTTTAAAGTTGGGGTTTTATTCACCTCAATTTTTCATATCTTTTGCTTTGTTTCTCCCGCCATCGCACAAACTGCTGCGGATGTTGAATCTGTTTCAGCAATTTCTATTGCGCGTCAAATTGAAGAGTTATCACTTGTTGAAATCAATAGTAATGAAGCTCTCACCAAGCCAGAAACTTCGGCGCAAGCTCGAAAACAAATTCTTGAGGCTCTACCAAGCGGCAACCAAGAAAGGTTTGATAGAGCCGTCAACTATTATCATGAACTGGCGGATGAAAGAGGCTCCAAACGCGACTTTGAAATTATAAATGTTTATGAACGATTTTCTGAGATTTATGACTTCCAAAAAGTTGGAGCAAATTACTTTCAATTAACTGAACTGCTAGAAAAATTATCAAACAATAACGATTGGTTGGTAAAGTTTCATGCAAAGCGTTTGTTATCAATTGTACACACACATTCCTTCAAAAACGGCTCTGCACTTCGCGTAGCTCAAGAAGCTTTAGACATTATTCCAAATGACCTATCTTCTGAAGCAGTAGAATCTCGTATATTCGCTATCGAATTATTAGCGTTTCTGCAAAATGTCACCGCAAATAAAGATCTAGCATTATACAATACTCAACGACTAATAAATCTTAAATTAGAAGCTAATCAACCTATAGATGGAATAGAGCTAATTAATAATCTGATGTTCTCGCTTAATGAGTGGCGGGAATATGAGACACGTTTGGAGTTAGCGAAAACCTTAAAGCGGCTCGAAGATAAATTTGGGTCAACCACACCTGGACTTTCGAGCACACATATAGCTCGTATAAATAATGATATTGGGAATTATAAAGAAGCTAAAATAGCCGCCCAAGAGGCATTAGATGAAGCCAATATAAATTCAATCAAAAGAATTGCCTCAATACAACTTGCCACCGCTCATGCAGGGCTTGGGAATACCATCGAAGCAAAGAATCTTCTGAGCTCGATAGAAGAAAAAATAAATCAAAACAACGCATCGGTCATATATGCAAATGCGCTTATTGCTCTCCAAGAAGGAAAGACAAAAAAAGCTCTCTCCTTATTAAATCAAAAATACGACCGTAAAGTCACACAGATTCTTAAGGCAACGAATCGTGATACGATGGAAATGCTCGCAGAATTGGAAAATTCCAGTGAGAGGCAGGCGGAGCGGGAAGCGGCTTTGCAGCGCGAAGCCGCCCTTATTCAGACGAAGCTCGACCAACAACAGCGTATCAATAAACTGCTTTACGCCTTTATGGTCTTGATCGCCTTGACCGGAATTTGCGCCCTCCTCTTTGCGCGCCACAGGGATAAGCTGGCGAAGCTTCTTGCAATTAAATCCCGTGAAGCCGAGAGCGCCGACCGCATGAAAACCGAATTTCTTGGTATGGTCAGCCATGAACTTCGCACCCCCTTAAACGGCATCATCGGTCTTGCCGATGTTCTGACCACGTCCGGTCCGACCGAAGAAGTTCGCCAGCGCGGAGATATTATTTTGACGTCAGGCAATATTCTCTTTGCCCTTATTGAGAGTATTATTGACATGTCGAGGCTGGAAGCCGGTAAATTGGAGCTCGCTCCCGAACCGACACAGCTCAAGGCACTTCTCGAGAAAAATTTAGATTATATGGAGCGCGGCTCGGCTGAAAAGGGCATAACTTTCACATCCTATGTTTCGCCTGACTGTGATCGGGAATTTGAATTGGATCCGGCACGTATCGAAAAATGCGTAAATACCTTATTATGCAACGCTTTGAAGTTTACCACTGAGGGCCGAATTCATCTTCATGTGACAGCTGAGACAGATCAGAAGACCGGTCAAAGCGAAATTAAGGCTATTGTGGCGGATACCGGACAGGGAATCAGTGAAGAGGTTCAGGCAAAACTCTTTACGCCATTCCTTCAGGCTGATGCGTCAATGACACGTAAACATGGCGGCTCAGGCTTGCGCTTAGCCATTTCTCGAATGCTGGCGCGGATGATGGACGGCGACATCACCCTGAACTCCAAAGAGGGTTGTGGTTCTGAATTTATATTGACCTTCAAAGCGAAGGCACTTGGTGAAAGACAGATAAACACCGCCGAATCACAAATAGAGACGCTGCAAAAGAAACCGTCCACTGCCAAACCGGCAGACACGGTCCAGCCTAGTTTCCTCCTTGAGCCCTCCTTCAAAGAAGACGAAACTATCTCTGAGGATTTAAAACAGTGCCGCGCCTTAATCGTAGAGGACCTTCGCTCCAATCAGGACGTCATCGCCGTAATGTTGAATTCAGCGGGTATAGAATATGTGCCTGTCGACAGTGGTGAAAACGCCTTAAGCGTTCTCCAAACCCAGCATTTTGACTTCGTCTTAATGGATGTTCACATGCCCGGAATGGACGGAATCGAAACGACGCGCCGCATTAGAGGTGGAAATCAGCCTTGGTCGGACATTCCTATTATTGCCCTGACTGCAGACGCGGCAGCAGAAAATAACGCCGCCTGCATGGCCGCCGGAGTTGATATATTTCTGACGAAACCTGTCATGTCGAAAGATCTTTTGGCAGCGATAGAAAAGGTCACGGATCAACCCTTTGAACATACCGAGGGACAGCCCGTCCAACTCCCTAAAAAAGCCTGATTATTAAAATGCCACCTGAACGATCAGGAACGGAACGGCGATGCTCAACGCTAATCCTGACAGAATAAAAAACCCGTCCCGACCCGTAATCCCGAGGCCCATAAGGCCGATAATAAACCCCGGCACAACCACGCCAAAAGGCACCGCGCCGAGGGGTAACATGGTGGCGGCCAATAATATGGCCACCAACGCTGTAAAGACCAGCATCGGCCCTCTTGCCGCCCATTCAAACCTCGGCCTTACGACATTATCAATCCGGTCAAGCCACGGCCCCGCAAATTTCCTGGTTTTTTCGAGACTTTTGGCACTTACTTTTACACGCCGAAGAAATTTCGGCATCCAAGGGTGTGATTTGCGAAATAAAAGCTGAACCGAGAAAAGCATGACGATAACACCCAGAGCCATGGGGACGCCCGGCAACATACCTAAAGGCGTTAAAAGAAATAATCCGCAAAGCAACAAAACCGGGCCGAAAGACCGATTTCCCAAAGCCTCTATCACTGTTTTCAAATCGACCGTTTGCCCGCCAGAAATTTCCTCTACGCGGTCCAGAAGACCTCTAAGAGGGGCGTCACTTTGCTCTTCAAATTTTGCTTGGGACTGTTCGTCTTCCGTCATGACCATGCGCTATCATAGCCGCTCGCATTGAAACAGTCTTTATAGCCGCAACAGGTTTACATTTGCCTGTAAATTCACCAAGAGCGCCTTTTTTGTCCATGAAGGAAAAGAGGCTCCTGTAAAATGGCTTTGGATGTCTGGTTCGCCCTCGTGGCATTGTTTTTCGTCGGCGGATTAACGCCCGGACCGGCCGTCATGCTCGTGCTCGCCTCTTCTTTTCGCTATGGCTTCAAGCCTGCCCTCTTGCCCGCCATGGGGGTCGCTTCCGCAAATGTTCTATGGCTTATTCTGGCGGCTTCCGGCACAGCCGTCTTGTTCGAATTATACCCCACAGCGACATTAACGCTTAAACTCCTTGGTCTGGCTGTTCTGCTTTATATGGGTCTTTCCACCATGTTTGGCCCCTTGCCCAATCTGGATGTGTCTGCAGATGATGCGCCTCGACGCTCCCGCCTCTATGGAAAAGGCGTCCTCTTGCAGATCACCTCCCCTATGCCGGTCGTATATTTCGGCATGTTACTTCCGCAGTTTTTTCAAGCCAATACCACCTTGGCTCCGCAATTTTTAGTAATGCTCGTGACGATTACCTTTCTAGAAATGTTTGGTCTTTCTGTGTATGCCGCAGGTGCCCAAGCCATTCGGCGCATTTTGAAAGGACCGCAGGCGGCCCGCACATTTAATGTCCTCATTGGGGTCATTATGATTGTGTCTGGCGCTTGGGCCGTTTTTTCGACAGCATAAGCCTTGCAACCTAGCGCAAGCACGCTAAGAGGCGCGGGCATAATCAATTGAGGAATCGACCCCATGAAAATGAAGAAAATCAAAGCCGGAGAAAACCCGCCTTTTGATATCAATGTCATCATCGAAGTCCCGCTGGGCGGGGAACCCATCAAATATGAAATGGACAAGACCTCCGGCGCCATGTTCGTTGATCGGTTCCTTTACACCTCCATGCGATATCCGTGTAATTACGGATTTATACCACATACTTTATCGAATGACGGTGATCCGACAGATGTGCTGGTTGTGGGCCAACGCGCTCTGATGCCGGGTTGTGTTGTCCGCGCCCGTCCTGTCGGAGTTCTGATGATGGAAGACGAAGCCGGAATAGACGAAAAAATCGTCGCTGTTCCGCACTTAAAGCTGACCCCTTATTATGAAAAGATAAATAGCTATAAGGATCTACCGCAGGTTCTGCAGGACCGCATCCCGCATTTCTTTAACCATTATAAAGATCTTGAGAAGGATAAATGGGTGAAGGTATTAGGATGGGAAGATGCCGATAAAGCCGGCGAACTCATTTTAGAAGGAATCGAAGCGGCCAAGAAGTAGCCTCTTTCTAGATAGACCCAAAAAAGCCCTGCTGATGCGGGGCTTTTTATTGTTTTTAAATTTAGTTTTGACTGTTGGTCGGGGGTCGGATTTAATATCCTTACAATCAATCCTCTGGACGGATTGTTTTGCCTGCAGAACCGGAGCTTACGCCCGCTCAACCATCATTTTCTTCACTTCGGCAATAGCCTTGGCCGGGTTCAGGCCTTTCGGACAAACATTGGCACAGTTCATAATGGTGTGACAGCGATACAGCTTGAATGGATCTTCGAGCTGGTCAAGGCGATGATTGTCCGCATCGTCGCGGCTATCGGCGAGCCAGCGATAGGCTTGCAAAAGCGCTGCGGGGCCGAGATAGCGGTCGCCATTCCACCAATAGGATGGGCAGGCTGTCGAGCAGGAGGCGCAGAGAATACATTCATAATATCCGTCCAGCTTATCCCGGTCTTCAGGAGTTTGTTTAATCTCTTCTGTCGGCAATGGCGTAGAGGTATGAAGCCAAGGCTCAATAGAGGCATATTGCTTATAGAAATTGGAAAGGTCGGGCACCAGGTCACGGACAACCGGAAGATGCGGCAAAGGCGCAATTGTAATCGTGTCAGACCCGTCAACTTCGTCAATTCCCTTGGTACAGGCCAGCGTATTACGTCCCCCAATATTCATGGCGCAGGAACCGCAAACCCCTTCACGGCAAGAGCGGCGAAAAGCGAGCGTTGAATCAACTTCATTTTTGATTTTGAACAGCGCATCCAGCACCATTGGACCGCATTCATCCAGATCAATCTGATAAGTGTCCCAATAAGGATTTCCGCCATCTGTCGGATCATAACGATAGATTTTAAACGTCTTGAGACGTTTCGCGCCGTCTTTCGCAGGCCAATTTTTGCCTTCACGAATTTTGGAGTTTTTTGGCAGGGTCAGCTGAACCATGGTTTACCTTGGAAATATATAAGTTTTGAACCTGTCTTATAAACAGGATTATTTCAAAAACGAAGGGAAAAGCTGATAAGTTTCCCATTCATTTTGACGCATCTATCCGAAAAATGACGGTTTAAGGGGCTTATTCCGCAGCCAGCGTTAAAAGGCTTGGATTAAGGCTGACTTCCCGGAAATCCGGAATTTCGCAATCCAGTATCTCTGCGCCTTTAACGGGTTGCGCCCATAAAAAGGAAAGAGATTCAACACGGCAATTCAAGGTATCAGCCACGTCGGTTTGCAAAGACTTTCTTTCTCGCAGAGGGGCACTTTCCGACTCCCGCAAAGCGCCACAGACAAACTCTGCGCCGGCAAAGCAAGGCGGTTGTGAAATTTCATCTTCGGATATATCCAAATCAAATATTTCAGTGAAAACCGATCCCTCTTTCGGCATAAACTTCCTTTTTGAGTTCAAATTTGAGATTAAACTATCATAACGATTATTCTCGCAATCAAGTCATATATCTTATTGATTTATTAAGAGGATTTTTCAGCTTATGTGAAATGGTTTTTGCAGACAGGCTAAAAAAATCATAATCTTGACACAATTCGTGCCGTATTTCCGGCCTTGCGCCCTGGCATTCGCCTGACTAGGCCGGGTAGGCTCCGAAGACGCGGCGTAAGATTTCGCTGGTGCGTTTCGCCGGGTTCTCACGAATAGCTTTTTCTTCATCGCCAATATATGTGAACACCCCGTCCAAACCGTAATTTACTCCATGCCGGATCAGATCAGATTTCGCGTCCGCGCCCAAACCCGATGCGAAAGGGACAGACTCTAGCTGGCTTGAGACTTGATCCACCAATTGAAGCGCACCGGTTTGTTGCAAGGCGTTACCCATAATTGGTGAAAAGAGAGTAGTAAGGCGGTCCGTGGTTTTACCCTGTAAATATTGCGTCGCCGCATTATCCGGTCCGCGGACAATCCCTATTGCGTCCTGAATGGAAAGATCAGAAACCGCGTCCAGAAAAATATCCTTGGCAACGGGAGCCGCTTTTTCTGCGCCGTGATTAAGCTGTGCCTGAAGTTCATTTAACAAGCCGCCCGCCCCGATGGGCTGAAGTACGCTTTGAACGTCCTGCAAACGCTGCGGCAGAGGGATGCGAATGCGGCCATTATTTAAAAATCCGCCGTCGCGGCCAACGGTGCTGATGGCGGAGCCAATTCCGTTATTTAGCGCCGCCCGAATACCCGCCGCCGCTTCGCCTTGTGACAAGGCACCGGACTTAATAACGCCCTCAAAGATAGACGGATCGATTGTTTCGCAGGCGGTGAGGCCCAAAGCCGGGAGAGCCAGTAAAATGTGACGGCGATTGAGGGTCATAATTTGTCCTTACTCGTTTTGGTAATCCTTAAATTCGGGGGCCCGCTTTTCAAAGAACGCTGTGACGCCTTCCCGGCAATCCTCGCTGGCAAACGCTTTCTCCAATAAGGCGCTCTCTTTCATATGCGCTTTAAAGGGAGCTGCGTCCAGCGCGCCAAAACTCATCATCGACTCCCGTAAGAGACGCTTATTCTGGATTGTGGACGTAGGAGAGCAATTTTGAGCAATATCCCGGGCCACGTCTAAACTGTAAGGCAAAACCTCTTCCGGCTCTTTGAGCTCACTGATTAACCCGGCCTTTAACACATCCTCCGCTTTCAGCACAGTTGCCTTAAGCGCCCACTCATTGGCTTTCGAAAATCCGACAAGCCTCGGCAGAAACCAACTTGACGCCCCGTCAAAAACAATGCCCCGCCGCGCAAAAGGAAACGCGAATTTTGATTTCATGGATGCAATACGCAGATCCATTGGTAAAAGCATGGTCGCCCCTATACCAACGGCGGCGCCGTTAACGGCGCCAATGATCGGCGTATCGCACTCGAACATGGCGAGCACGAGTTCGCCGCCCTTATCGCGCGCCACCCCTTCATGATAATTCACGCCGCTAACAGAGTCGAACCCGTCGGAAATGTCGGCTCCCGCGCAAAAGGCTCGCCCTGCCCCCGTCACAACAATCACGCGAACGGAATTGTCAGCATCCAAATCTGCATAAGCAGAAATCAGCTCATCGCACATTTCAACATTAAAACTGTTCATCTGTTCCGGGCGGTTAAGCGTTATAATCGCCACAGACTGGTTTTTCGTGTCGCGGGTAACGGTAATCGTTTTCATATTTTCCAACTTATTTTGCAGGGTTCGTCCTCTTATGGATCATAAAAAAAGCGGGTCCAAGACCCGCTTTTTCAATAATTTTCTATTTGATTAATAAACCCGCTTTTTCGGCTCAATATAATCAATACCGTCTGTCATGGTGTAATCATGGACGGGGCGGTAGTCGATTTTCACTTTGTTTTGATCGTAATCATACCACGCCAGAGTATGTTTCATCCATTTCGCATCATTTCGATCCGGATAGTCCTCATGCGCGTGCGCGCCGCGGCTTTCTTTACGGTTATCCGCAGAGGCGATAGTGACGCGCGCCTGGCCGATGAGGTTATCAAGTTCCAGAGCTTCCATTAGATCCGTATTCCAGATCATGGTTTTGTCCGTGACAGAAATATCGGCCATATCGGCTGCGATAGTTTCGACTTTTTTCACACCATCGCTCAGGCTCTCTTCCGTTCTGAAAACGGCGCAATGGTCCTGCATAGCTTTTTGCATCCGCATCCGCAGATCTGCGGTCGAGGTTTTTCCATTCGCGTTTTTGTATTTTTCCAGACGCGCTATGGCGTTATCCCCGGCATCTGCCGCGAGGGGTTTCTGCTCAGCATTGGCTTCCAGCACCTCACCGCAGCGCATTCCGGCGGCGCGTCCAAAGACCACAAGGTCGATCAAGCTGTTAGAGCCAAGACGGTTCGCACCGTGTACAGAGACGCAAGCCGCTTCGCCGACGGCCATAAGGCCTTTAACAACACTATCAGGATTTTTGCCTTTTTTCGTCAAAACTTCACCGTGGAAATTCGTCTGGATGCCGCCCATATTGTAATGGCAGGTCGGCAAAACTGGAATCGGTTCTTTAGTGACATCAACATTCGCAAAGATTTTTGCGGTTTCGGAAATACCAGGCAAACGCTCGGCCAGTACCGCCGGATCCAAGTGATCCAAATGCAGGAAAATATGATCTTTATTCGGCCCGACGCCGCGACCTTCGCGAATTTCAATCGTCATGGCGCGGGAGACGACATCTCGCGATGCCAGATCTTTGGCCGAGGGCGCATAGCGCTCCATAAAGCGCTCGCCCTCCGAATTGGTCAGGTATCCTCCCTCGCCGCGAGAGCCTTCGGTAATCAAGCACCCTGCCCCGTAAATTCCGGTGGGGTGAAACTGAACAAATTCCATATCCTGCACCGGAAGTCCGGCGCGAAGAACCATCGCATTCCCGTCGCCCGTACAGGTGTGAGCTGACGTGGCAGAGAAGAAGACGCGGCCATAACCGCCCGTAGCAAGGATAACCGTCTGCGCGCGGAAGCGATGCAAAGTCCCGTCATCTAATTTCCAAGCTGTGATACCGCGGCATTCGCCATCTTCCATAATCAGGTCGAGCGCGAAATATTCGATAAAGAACTCGGCGTCATTACGGAGGGACTGACCGTAAAGCGTGTGAAGCATGGCGTGACCCGTCCGGTCAGCCGCCGCGCAGGTGCGCTGCGCTTCGGGGCCCTTGCCCATATTCTGCATCATACCGCCAAAGGGACGCTGATAAATCTTGCCTTCTTCGGTACGCGAAAACGGCATGCCCCAATGCTCAAGCTCATAAACCGCCTTGGGCGCTTCACGGCAAAGATATTCAATGGAATCCTGGTCGCCGAGCCAGTCGGAGCCTTTAACTGTATCATACATGTGCCAGCGCCAGTCATCATCGCCCATATTTCCAAGCGAAGCCGCAATACCGCCTTGGGCCGCAACTGTATGAGATCGTGTTGGGAAAACCTTGGTCACGCAGGCTGTTTTCAGCCCGGCTTGCGCCGCCCCTAATGTCGCGCGAAGGCCAGAGCCACCGGCCCCGACGACGACGACGTCATAAGTGTGATCAATCCATTGTGTTTTTTTGGCAGTCATATCGACTTTCCTAATTCTTTAACTCTTAGCCTAAAAAGGCAAGTTTGAGGACAGCATAGGCGATGGCGAGCCAGACAAGACCGGCAACGATTTTATTTTTAATCAAACCGAAAGTGCAGACACCACCTTCAAAGTAATCAAGGATCACCTCGTCCATTTCCAATTTACAATACCAGATGGCCGCCGTGGCAAAGGCAAGGAAGCCCAACCCGCCAATGGGGCTGGAGAGCCAAGCAACAAACCCCTCAGACCCGCCTCCAATGGCCGCAGCGGCGGACCAGATGGCAAAAGGCAATCCAATAATAAGGCCCCAGCCCGTCACACCATGTATTTTGTGGTGTGTCGTGCCATGCCCCTTACCAGCATGTTTCGCTGTATAGCCGGGGGCGTCAGGCGTTTGAATGTTTGACGTATCCGTGGACTTGGTATTCATGAGAAAACTCCTGATCCGATAAGCGTCACCAAGAGCGCCACGACAACGGCCAGCGCAATCATGGCATAAGACAAGGTGTTATTTAACTCCGGATTGAACATCGCGCCCTGATCCCAAACCGCATGTCGAAGCTGCGCCAATGCCATAAATGTGAAGGCAAAGACAAAAACAAAAAGACCCACGGCGCCCAGCGGACTAAAAATCAGACCTTCAAGCGGTAGAGATCCGGAGGTCGCGAGACAAAGGAGACCAATCGCCACCAGAAACAGACCTACATAGCTTATAATCGCGCTTGCCCGGTGAAGAATGGACGACAACATAGCGGGGTGCCAGCGCCAGACCTGTAAATGCGGCGACATGGGCCGCTTATCATTCCAAGATGAAGACATGAAAAACTCTCTCTCTAAGTTGGGCGCAACCTAATCCGCCCGTCAGTATAGTCAACGTATAACGCGCCAAAAAGGACACTGTATATACGTTATTGCGGGTCTGACAGATCGAACTCCGCGCGGAAATGTCGCTGTTCACGGTTGAGTTCATAGACCAAGGCTTCATCCGGCATTATCTCAAGTGCCCAAATATTGCCAACCGAGTCGTCCAACCCATTTTCCCGAAAAAGGGTTTTGGAATACTCATCCGCAGGAAATTCCTGCCGGATTGCAGTTCCTTCAACCAAGGTCTTCCCGCCATATCCGGTGACAGGATCAGGAGATCCGTCTTCCAATGTATGGGCGTGTGTGAGCTTGATCCAGTCTTCACTGGCGGAGGGCGGCATGATCGTCCAGACCCGGCTTTCATCCTCGCCGACAGCGAGCGGAATAGTGACCGCTACATCTGTGCAATCGACGGGGCCGAGTGTAAGCTCTTCTCCGCGCCAATCTTCGTCTTGCGGATCTTCGCTAACCACCTGTCCTTCAAATGTTTGACCACAGAGTTCAACGAGATTGGCGGCAAACTCGGTCTGAGGCAAAAGCTCAACCTCAGATTGGCAAGCTGTAAGCAAAAACAGGCAGGGTATAAAATATTTCATAAGGGTTCCTAACACGTCCTATTGAATTAAAACACGGTCATATTCTGCGGCGTATCCTTGGAGATAGCCGAGGCGAGTCCTACATTGCTATTAGATTAACTGTCGCGGGTTTACCTAAGGTTTTCTCCGCGCCGTCTCTTAAAGGATGTATTCATGAAAAAGACTCTTCTCATTGCCGCAAGCGGAATTGCACTTATAGCGGCGCCATTAGCTATTTCACAAGGCGTTTATTCCAACAGCCCGGCGATAGGGCAAAGCGGTGTTCTGACCATGGACAATACACGCGGCGTTTTGACGATGGCACCGCTTTTGGAAGTTGTTACCCCAGCCGTTGTTTCAATAGACATTGAAGGCTCTAGCTCACCGGTCTCTGCCGATTTGAGCGAGCAAGAAGAATTTTTGCGCCGTTTCTTTGGCGGCCAGTTGCCGGATCAATCCCGAAGCCAACCCAGACGCGGTCTTGGATCCGGCGTTATCGTGAATGCCCGCAAAGGCTTAATCGTAACGAATAATCACGTTGTGAAAGACGCCGACCGTATTACTATCACTTTGCAGGATAAACGACAGTTACAAGGCGAACTCGTCGGCACGGACCCGAAAACGGACCTCGCCCTCGTCAAAATTGATGCAAAAAACCTAAAAGAACTGAAAATCGCAAAAAGCCGTGACGTCAAAGTCGGCGATTATGTTATCGCTGTGGGCAATCCTTACGGCCTGTCCAGCACGGTCACAACGGGTATTGTAAGTGCTTTGGGCCGCGAACAAGGCGGCAGTGATAATTATCAGGATTACATTCAAACCGACGCCTCGATTAACCCGGGCAATTCCGGCGGCGCGCTCGTTAATTCGAAGGGCGAGCTCATTGGACTGAATACGGCGATTTTGTCCCGCTCTGGCGGAAATAACGGGATAGGCTTTGCGGTTCCAACCCAAATCGTCAGCGCGGTTATTAATCAGCTCGAAGAAAACGGTGAGGTACGCCGCGGCCGTATCGGTGTCGTTATTCAAAATATCACACCGGGCCTTCGACAATCCCTTAACTTGACGACCTTGAACGGCGCGCTTGTCAGCTCCGTTGCCGAAGACACGCCAGCGGAAAGCGCCGGACTAAAAGAAGGCGACGTTATTACGGCCTTTAATGGCGATGATATTCGCGACAGTTCCGATATTCGTAACGCGGTGGGTCTTTTGGTTCCGGGAACTGAAGCGGATATTACCTATATCCGTGACGGTAAAACCCGCACGACCAAGATTAAAGTCGCGGAAGTGGATGAAGATGAAGTTCTGAGCGCAGATGCTGCGACGCCGGCTAACCCTTCAATGGAGTCTTTCTCCGGCGCTTCTATCCGAAACATTCCGGGCGATGTTGAGCTACGCGGCGGAGATGAGGGGGTCTTTGTCGACTCCGTAGAGATAGGCTCCAACGCTTACCGCGCCGGACTGCGCCGCGGGGATGTTATCCGCGCCGTGAACCGGAACGATGTAGCGAATTTGAAAGAGTTTGAAGCCCGCATAAAAGATAAAGAGGGCCCCTTCGCCCTCTCTGTTGAACGCGGCGGATCCCGCATCTTCCTTGCGGTGGAGTAAGTCAAATTTAATTGCCTAAGAAAACCCGCGTCCAAAGCGCGGGTTTTTTAGTTTGCAAAGTAAGGAATTGATTAGCCGAAGGGGTTATCCAAACTGTGACGGGGCCGGGTAAACCAGACAGGGCCGTCTTTATCCATATAGAAATGCGGTTTAATAATTCAAAATCGGCGCAAGCCAGCGTTCCGTGTCTTCAACCGACATTTGCTTACGGCGGGCGTAATCTTCGACCTGATCTTTTTCGATTTTACCAACGCCGAAATAGACGCTTTCGGGGTGGCCGAAATAAATCCCTGAAACAGAACTGGCCGGGTGCATGGCAAAACTTTGTGTCAGGATGACTTCTGTTTCTTTTGTGGCGTCCAGCAAGTTGAACAAAGTTGCTTTCTCGGTGTGGTCGGGCTGCGCGGGATATCCGGGGGCCGGGCGAATGCCTGCATAGCGCTCCGCGATGAGGTCTTCGCCTTCAAAGGTTTCGTCAGGCGCATAGCCCCAAAATTCGCGGCGCACCCTCGCATGGAGATGTTCAGCAAAGGCCTCGGCCAAACGGTCACACAGCGCCTTAAACAGGATGGAATTATAATCGTCTCCGGCTTCGGTGAAAGCTTTGGATCTGGTTTCTTCGCCGAGACCGGCCGTGACGCAAAACCCGCCAATATAGTCGCCATTGGGAGAGCAGAAATCCGAGATCGAGAAATTGGGTTTTTTATTGCCACCCTTGGAGATTTGCTGACGCAGACCATGGAAGGTCGCTACCTTGTCACTCATCTCTTCATCGGCATAAACATCGACATCGTCGCCTATTTGCTTTGCAGGCCAAAAGCCAAAGACTGCGTTCGCTTGAACCCAGTTCTCCTCAATCATTTGATTAAGCATAACCTGCGCATCTTTAAACAAATCCCGCGCCGCTTCGCCGTACATTTCATTTTCTAAGATGGCCGGATAGCGGCCTTTAAGCTGCCACGTTGCAAAGAATGGTGTCCAGTCAATATAATCCCGTAATTTCTCAAGCGGATATTCCGTCAGCGTTTTCGTGCCGATAAAGCTTGGTTTATGAGGGGTATAGCTGTCCCAACCGCCTTCAGGTTGCCAGATATTATCCCGGGCTTCTTTCAGCGTCAGCCGCGCTTTGGCGCTTTGACCCCGATGGTGCGCGTCGCGGGCGCGTTCGTAATCCGCTTTAATTTCGGAGGCGTATTTATCTTTGCCTTCGCCCAGAAGCGTGCTGACCACGCCGACAGCGCGGGAGGCATCCGTAACATAAACGGTCGGGCCGTTTTTATAGGCCGGTTCGATTTTGACTGCCGTATGCGTTTTAGATGTCGTCGCCCCGCCAATCAGTAAAGGTACCTGCATACCGAGGCGCTGCATTTCTTTGCCAACATAGACCATTTCATCCAAAGACGGCGTAATCAGTCCGGACAGTCCGACCATATCGACATTGTGCTCTTTCGCGGCGGTGAGGATTTTATCGCAGGGCACCATCACGCCCAGATCGACAACATCATAGCCGTTACACTGCAAAACAACGCCGACAATATTTTTGCCAATATCGTGTACATCGCCTTTGACCGTCGCCATCAGGACCGTCCCGTTGGACGATCCGGCTGTGCCGAGTTCTTCTTTCTCTGCTTCCATAAAAGGCATTAAATGCGCGACAGAGGCTTTCATAACGCGGGCGGATTTCACAACTTGTGGCAAAAACATTTTACCGGAGCCAAACAAATCCCCGACGACATTCATCCCGTCCATGAGCGGGCCTTCGATAACGTGGAGCGGCCGCTCGGCGGCTAAGCGGGCTTCTTCGGTGTCTTCGACAATGTAATCCGTAATGCCGCGTACAAGCGCGTGTTCGAGGCGTTTCTCGACGGCTAGCTGACGCCATTCATCATTGACTACGGCGGCTTTGCCTTTGCCGTCGCCCCGGTATTTCTCGGCAATATCCAAGAGCCGGTCGGTTGCGTCGTCGCGGCGGTTCAGGACGACATCTTCAACGCGCTCGCGCAGCTCTTCGGGAATATCATCATATATCGTCAGCTGGCCCGCATTGACAATCGCCATGTCGAGACCTGCCGGAATGGCATAATAAAGAAAGACCGAATGCATGGCCTCGCGCAACGGCTCATTACCTCTGAAAGCAAAACTGACATTGGACAGACCACCGGAAATCCGCGCATGTGGCAGATTCGCTTTGATACGTTTACAAGCTTCGAAAAACTCTACGGCGTAATCATTATGTTCTTCAATACCCGTCGCGATAGCGAAAATGTTCGGGTCAAAAATAATATCTTCCGCCGGGAAATTTATATCTTCCGTCAGGAGCTTATAGGCGCGTTCACAAATTTCGTATTTATGATCGGCGGTTTCGGCCTGACCTTCTTCGTCAAAGGCCATGACCACCACGGCGGCGCCGAGGTCGCGGCATTTTTTGGCTTGCTCAAGAAATTTAGCCTCGCCCTCTTTCATGGAAATCGAGTTAACGACGCACTTTCCCTGAACGCATTTTAGACCGGCTTCCAAAACTTCCCATTTGGAACTGTCGATCATGATCGGCACGCGGGAAATATCGGGCTCTCCGGCGACAAGTTGAAGAATGCGCTCCATCGCGGCGACGCCGTCAATCAGGCCGTCATCCATATTGATGTCAATTATCTGCGCGCCGCTTTCGACCTGCTGACGGGCGACAGAAAGCGCTTTGTCATAGTCGCCTTTGACAATCAGTTTTTTGAACCGGGCCGAACCGGATACATTTGTCCGTTCGCCGATATTAACAAAATTTGCTGTAGAACTCATGATTATACCGCTATTTGAAAAGGCTCTAACCCTGACAGACGCAAGGTTGTTTCGAGGTCCACCGGTTTACGCGGCGGCAGGCCTTCAGCCGCTTTCGCGATGGCCGCAATATGATCCGGCGTTGTTCCGCAACACCCGCCAAGAATATTGACAAATCCTTCTTCGACCCAAGGCTTTATCTGCTCTGCCATATCTGCCGGGCTCTCGTCATATTCGCCGAAGGCATTGGGAAGACCCGCATTCGGGAAAGAAATGACATGCGTATTGGCTACGCGGGAAATTGCCTCAATGTGAGGGCGCATTTCATCTGCGCCGAGAGCGCAATTCAGTCCCACGGCAAAAGGTTTGGAGTGAGCAATCGAAATCCAGAACGCCTCGGCTGTCTGCCCTGAGAGCGTCCGGCCAGAGCGGTCAGTAATCGTCCCGGAAATGATGATAGGTTTCTCATAGCCTACCGCATCAAAAACATGACGCGCCGCCGCAATCGCGGCTTTGCAATTAAGCGTATCAAACACGGTCTCAATTAATATGGCATCAACAATATCCACCATAGCTTCTATTTGGCCGATATAGCTGGTTTTCACTTCGTCAAAAGTGACATCACGATAGCCCGGGTCTTCGACCTTTGGCGAAATCGACAAAGTCTTGTTCATCGGACCGACAGAGCCAAGCACGCAACGGGGTTTCTCAGGCGTTTTTTCCGTCCACTCATCGGCGCATTTACGCGCTAACTCTGCCGCCGCACGCGCGATCTCCGGCGCTATTTCCGCCATATCGTAATCCGCTTGTGAAATCGTTGTGGCGTTAAAGCTGTTGGTTTCTATCAAATCCGCGCCCGCCGCGAGAAAGTCATTATGCACTTTTGCAACGGCATCCGGCTTGGTCAGAACAAGAAGATCATTATTACCCTGCAAAGGCGACGGCCAGTCCTTGAAGCGCTCGCCGCGAAAATCCGCTTCCTCCAGGCTCTGCTTTTGCAACATCGTCCCCATCGCGCCGTCGAGCATAATAATCCGCTCTTTTATAGCTTTTTCAATATGGGGCCAATTCGACATAGCACGATCCTTGTTAGCATTCCGGCGCCGTCTAACAGGCTTCGCTCCAAGTGTATATAAAGAAATCTTTATATCGCATATTTTTTACTTGCTCTCTCGGATAAAATCCTTAGAGGAGGCGCCGTTGGTCGCCCGATGCTTTGTGAAAAGTGTGACGGCGTTAATATGGGAATGGACTGAAAATGTCCGACTGCTCCCGCAGCTGTGAAGGGTTAGAGCCTCACACATGTCACTGGTTGATACCGGGAAGACGTGAGTGCCTCGCCAGACCCCTAAGTCAGAAGACCTGCCAACAACGTCGCCAGCACGCTTGGGCGGGATGGACCATGCGTACGGAAAAGCCCGAATAATCGGGCTGCCTCCAATGACGACATTAATTTTGGCCGTCACCCCGCCCCTTTCAGGCGGGACTTAATGGAGTGTGACATGAAACAATTATTATTGGGTGCGGCGCTGAGTGCTTTCGCCGCAAATAGCTGGGCGCAAACTCAAGCTGACTATGATTACGCGGCAGAAGAAACGCCGGAGACGGAAAGTTCAGCAGACTTCAATTCAAATGAAATTATCGTGACTGCCGATCGGATTGGATATTCGACACGCGACGAACTCACAGCGCCTGTCACCGTCCTCACAGAAACAGAGATTCGGAACCGCAACCAAGCCTTCATCACCGACTTGCTCCGCACCGTTCCGGGTCTGGCGGTCAGCCAATCCGGCGGCGGCGGCAGTTTGACAAATTTGCGTTTGCGCGGCTCTGAGGCCAATCATACTCTCGTTATTATCGACGGCGTAGAGGTCAATAACCCAACAGATGGAGGATTTGATTTTGGCGGACTTCGCAGTGAAGATGTAGTCAAAATCGAAGTTCTGCGCGGCGAGCAATCCGCGCTTTACGGCTCTGATGCCATCGGCGGAGTCATCAACATCATTACCCGCTCAGGCGCGGCCCGAGAAAGCTTTAGCGCCTCTGTCGAAGCCGGAAGCCGCGAAACTCTGGAAGGTCAGTTCAGCGGCGTCGTTCCTCTCGGTAATGCGGCGCTTTCCATTAACGGAAACGCCTTTACTACTGAAGGCTATGATGTCTCCGGCTTGGGCGGCGAAAAAGACGGCGCAGATAGTCGCCGCCTCTCCGTCGGACTTAACCAAGTGCAGATCGCAGGAATTACCTTTTCCGCGAGCGGCGCTATCAATCTCCGCCAAGCGGAATTTGACGGTGACACGGATTTTGACGGCTTCCTGAATAACACGGACAGCGAAACGGACGTCAAAACCACCACGGCGCGCATTGATGCCCGGTTTGACTTGGCCGGATTCGATCACCTTATTCAGTCCAATATGGTGGAGACAGAGACTGATACAAAATCTGATTTTCCTACCCTATCAACAGGCACGCGCCAAAATGCGAGCTGGGCCGCAAAACGCCGTTTTTCTGATCGTCACGATCTGACACTTTTGGCCGAAGTCGAACGCGAAGAATATGAACTTGCCAGCGATCCGGACGTGCCGGATATTTACAATTACGGCCTCGTGGCGGATTATAGTTATACGGGCGAAGCGCTCACTCTGACCGGCTCTGTTCGTCAGGATATCAATGATGTGTTTGCGGACGCGACCACATGGCGCATCGGCGCAGGTTACAAATTTGGCTGGGAAGGTCGCCTTCGCGGCTCCGTCGGAACAGGCGTTAAAAATCCCACCTTAGTGGAACTGTTCGGATTTAGCCCTGTCGGGCGGTTTATGGGCAACCCAGACTTAAAACCTGAAACGTCTCTGGGATATTCGGTTGGATATGAGCAGTCTTTGGGCGGGCTTTCGCTCTCTGTCGATTATTTCCATTCGGATCTGGAAGACGAAATCACGACACTCTTTAATCCTGATTTCACAAGTACAGCCGTAAATCTGGCCACAGACAGCACACGCGAAGGCATAGAACTGGCGGCCCAGTGGGATATCGCCAACACGCTTTACCTCAGCGGATCTGCCAGTTTCCTAGACAGTGACCAAGACGGTATTGAGGAAATCCGCCGTCCGGAATTTCTCGCCAGCGCCACCGCAACGTGGTCTGCGACAGACGAGTTGTCTCTGACGGTAAATGCCGATCACACAAGTTCTCAGCTCGACACCAATTTCGGTACGTTCTCAACGGTCGAGCTGGACTCTTACACGCTCATCGGCGCCAATATCCGCTATGCTGTGTCTGACATTGTCAGCGTTTACTTACGTGGAACAAATTTGTCGGATGAAGATTACCAAGAAGTGTTCGGATATGCCAGCGAGGGACGGGGCGTCTTTGCCGGCGTCAGCGCTGATTTTTAGGTTTCAAACTTGGTCAGTCCGTGTTTGACGCGAGATGACGAAAAAGCGTCCTTACTCCCGGTTTGGGCGCTCTATTGTTAATTCCGTGGGCGAGATCACATTCTCGCCCATAAAGGCGTAATACCGCTCGACCTCATATCCCGCCTCTTTCAGGTCTGCGATGAGGCTTTCTTCGCCCAGCAGATGTGCCGTACCGACCGCCACGACAGATATTCCGCTCCCCTCCAAATGACGGATGAGGGTTTTCGCCCATTTCTCATTTCTATCCACCAAAACAGACCGGTACATTTCTCCGGCGTCCGCTTTGAGCGGGTCGATCATTTGCTGCGTCAGAAAATCGGTCTGCCCCACGGACCAACCTTGTGCCAAGCGCTTTAATTGCCGCCCCAAATCACTAAAATCTTCCATCGTTTCTGTCAGCACTTCGAGCTGTAAGCCCACCGGTAAATCCGCTGTGGCGCGAATTTGGTCCTCGACGCTTTCCAGATAAATAATATTTTTTTGTTGACGTTTGGCGAGGGATTTAAGGGCTTCATCCGCAGACAAATCTGCCGAAAGGCCCGCATTTTCAGCGGCGGTAAAGGTCAGATATTCACTCGCCAGCCAAGGCTTCATGGCGTCCAGACTTGCCAGCGGGATGTTTCCATTATTGGCCACGGCGTCCAAAAGTTTAAGTTGGTAATTATCCAGCCCATCAGCCAGACGCAGCCCGTCTTTGCGAAACCCCAGCTGCGCGCTCAAAACGGTCGCGTCTATGCGCGCCTTTTCTGATGTATCCACTTCAAAGTATACTGTTCCCGCCTGTTGCAGAATATCGCGCAAATCATCCTTCAGCCAATTTAAGTCTTCCGGCAAAAGGTGAATCGTCCCGAACAGATAAAGCTCGCTGTCATGGTCGCTGACTTTCCAGATTGCCGGGCCGTCATTTCGCGCGCGGGCGTTAGCCACGCGGTCGTCAACGGAAACAGTCGGGCCGGAGCCGCCGTCACACGCCGTTAGAAAAAAGAGCGCCGCAGCCGCAGAGATAAGGAATAAATATCTGAACATGATTGCGGTCTACTCCAGGCCAAAGCAGATGAAAACCATCATTGCGCAGCCGCGAGACTTCCCCTAAAAGACGGGTCTTGCTGTCAAAAGCAAATTTTGGAAGCACCTATAGCTCAGCTGGATAGAGCGCTGCCCTCCGAAGGCAGAGGTCGCACGTTCGAATCGTGCTAGGTGCGCCATTCTCCCTCTTTCAGAGCTTATTCTTCTTCTTTTTGCACCAGACCGGTATTCAAATCCGGCGCGTTTGCGTTTGTAAATTCCGGCTCGGGGCGTTTTGCCGCGCCGTCGCCTTGATAGGTGATGCGGTAAATAATGCCGTTTTCGTCATCTGAGAGATACATTGCGCCGTCGGGGCCTTGAGCCAGACCTGCAAGGCGGCCCATCTGTCCCCAGCCCGTCGGGCTTTGCTCATCCTGCATCAGGAAACCGGTCACAAAAGGTTTCATCCCAACGGGTTGGCCATTTTCGAAATCCACCCGGAGCACTTCGTAACCTGAAGGCGGCATACGGTTCCAAGAGCCGCGCAGCGCGATAAAGGCATCACCTTTATATTCTGCCGGCAGCGCGTTTCGGGCGTCAAAGGCAAGCTGCATGGGCGCGGAATGCGGCGTATGAAGCCCGATCGGCTCTTCACTTCCAGCGGCATAATCGGAAAAGCTTTCATCGGGCGGCGTGTCTTGAGGGTTAAAACGTGACAGGGCGTAAACATAAGGCCAGCCATATCGACTGCCCTCGGTCAAAAGGTTAAATTCTTCATGTTGTTCATTATCACCGAGCCAATCAATCCCGTGGTCAAAACCATAGGCGGCGCCCGTGGTCGGCTCAAACCCATACCCAATCGTGTTTCTTAGGCCTGACGCGAAAATGCGGCGGTCTGTGCCGTCCGGATTTAAAGAGACTATCGTTGCACTTTCATCATCCGTCTCGCCGCAGGCATTACAGGTCGAACCAACGGAAACATAAAGTCTTTCATCCGGTCCCATCACGACCATCCGATTAGGGTGTTGTCCACCGTCCGGAAAGTCTGTAGCAATTATTTCTAATTCTCCGAGCGTTCCATCTTCGAGACGCGGGGCGCGGTAGAGATCATTCACGGTCATTAAATAGACCGTGTCACCGACAATCTCTATTCCGTGCATCTGATCTTTTTGAGCCACGACGCGGCGCATATCTGCCGCCCCATCCCCTGTTGTGTCCTGCAACATCAAGACATCCCCTTGCTTACGGCGGGTAATATAAAGCGTGCCGTCATCGGCCACGCGCATCATTCGAGCATTCTGCAAATCCCGCGCGTAAATATTTATATCAAAACCTTGCGGCAGAGCGAGCCGCGCCATGCGTTCTGCGCTCCATTCCAATGGGACCGGCTTGAGGACATGCCCCACTACTTCTACGCCCTGTCGGCCGCGATCTTCCTCGGCGGACGGCTTGCTGCTGCCGGCGCCGGCTTGGGCAAAAGCCACAGTGGGTAACATTACGGCGGCTAGGGCGAGTAAGGTAGAGGAATGACGCATGTAACAAGTCTCCGATAATAGATGCTTTCTAATCGAACTCACATCGCGGCATGGGGTTCCCTAATAATGAAGGGCGGGTTTGATGAATTTTCCTCCCCTAAAAACCTTCACAGAGTTTTCAGTGTGACACCGGAAAATTGTCGCGTTAGAGCCGACATATGACTGCTTTAATAGACCCCGCGAAATTTAAAAATCCAGATGTAACCGCCAAGGGCGAGTCCCGCGCGCGCGTGACGTTCCACAATCTTGAAACGCTCTGGTTTAATACCGGGTCGCTTTGCAATATCGAATGCAAGAATTGCTATATTCTAAGCAGCCCGACGGCCGATCATTTTGTATATTTAACGCCAAAGGATATGGCCCCCTATCTGGAGGAAGTTGACCAGATAGCGAAGGGGCCGATTGAGATCGCTTTTACAGGCGGCGAGCCCTATATGAACCCCGATATATTACGCCTTTCGGAAATGGCGCTTGAGCGCGGGCATAGCCTTCTCATTCTGACGAATGCCATGAAACCACTCATGCGGCCCCGACTTCAAAAAGGCGTGATTGACTTAAATAATCGCTTTCCAGAAAAAATGACTTTGCGCGTTAGTCTCGATCATTTCTCGGAAAGCGGTCATGACGCCGAGCGCGGCGCGGGGAGTTTCGCCGCCGCCCTGGCAGGTATGAACTGGTTGAGTGAGAGCGGAGTCACGCTCAATATCGCCGGACGGGCAATGTTTTCCGAAGACGAAGCTACGGCCCGGGCGGGTTACAGCGACTTGATTGCTGAATATGGCTGGGACATGGACGCGATGAACCCCTCGCAATTAATTCTTTTCCCGGAAATGGACGAGACGGCGGATGTGCCGGAAATAACAACAGAGTGCTGGGGCCTTTTAGATGTCAGTCCAAACGCCATGATGTGCTCCAGCTCCCGCATGGTGGTGAAGCGCAAAGGGGAGGCCCTCCCCTGCGTCCTCGCTTGCACTTTGCTCTGGAATGATGATCAATTCGAAACCGGAAAAACCCTGGCCGAGAGCCTAGCACCCGTCGCCCTGAACCACCCGCACTGCGCCAAATTCTGCGTCCTCGGCGGGGCGAGCTGCTCGGCGTGAGTCTTTAGAACACGGCTTTCAAAGAGCAAAATGTTTGGATAAACGCAAACCTTGGGATTGATAATGCGAGCCTTCTCCGCCGTAAAGGCCGGCGGGTTTTTCGCTGAGCGGTTCAAAGACGAGCTTGGCGACGGATTGGCCATGACGCAGCAGGAACGGCACGTCCCGCCCGCGTACCTCCAGCACGGCCCGGCTACCCTGCCCGCCTGCTTCATCCAGTCCGAAACCGGGGTCGAAAAAGCCGGCATAATGCGCGCGAAATTCCCCAATTTCCGGCGCGATCGGCGCCATTTCGGCAGCCTGATCCTGCGGGATAGACACGGCCTCCTGACTGGCGAGAATGTAAAACTCTTCGGGGTCAAGCACAAGCTGCCCATCCGGCGCGGTGAGCGGTTCCCAATAATCGCGGGCGTTGTGGCCGGCAATATCGCGCAGATCAACAAGCCCTGAATGGCGGCGCGCGCGCCAGCCGACAATCCCGCTTTCATCCACGCCTTTCAAATCGATGCTGACTGTTTCTGTATTGAGAACCTGCGGCTCTCCGGAGCGAAAACGAAGCTGCACCAAACGGTCGCCCGGCCGCACTAAGATGGGGAAAGTGCGCGGCGCCACTTCGACATAGAGCGGTCCGTGATAGCCGCTCGGCACGGCGTCAAACCGCGTCGCCCCGTCGCAAATCACACGGGTAAAGACATCCAACCGTCCGGTCGAGCTTTTCGGGTTGGCCGCGGCGCTTAAATCTTTCGGCAGGGCCAAAGCCTCTTTTAAAGGTATTAGGTAAACACACCCTGTCTCCAAGACCGCCCCATTGGACATATCAATGGAATGCAGGCACAATGCGCCAAGCGTATCCTCTATCGTTTCGCCATTACCCGGCAGATAACTCGCCCGCATCCGATACGCGGTCGTGCCGAGCTGTAAATCCAGGCTGGCGGGCTGAACCAGAGGCGGCAAATCACTCTCCCCGCCCCCTTCGCGCCCCTGTGCCGACGCGGTTTGCGTGATGACTCCGTCATCTATCAGACCTTTAATGGCCTGTTGTGGAAGAATGCCCTTTTGCATGGATTTGAGGTAGCACGCTATTCGCGTCTGACAAGAAAAGACTGTAAATTTTTGGGGGATAGTGGGTAAATCCCTTGCGAGTCACGAAGACAGACCGCATTGTCAGGTTAGAGAGAGACGTCACGGACCGATAAAGGTTCCGGGCGTAAAATGAGAGGAGTGGGGGGTATGGCAAGAATAGATTCGGCCTTTTCGAGTAGCATTAAAGTGGACGAGACGGTGGCGTCTCCCATGTTTGAACAACGCACCAAGGACGTCATTGTCCGCGTCGAACCTGAATTTCTTGCCGAACAATCCTCCGTCTCCGACTCCCGTTTTATCTGGGCCTATACCGTCGAAATCGACAATCAAGGCGAGAAAGACCTGCAAGTGACCGGACGGTTCTGGCAAATCGCAGATAGCCGCGGTCAGGTCCAGGAAGTGCGCGGCGCAGGCGTCGTCGGGGAACAACCCACCATCAAATCCGGCGAAATCTTCCGCTACACAAGCGGCGCGCCTTTAACAGCGCCCTCCGGCATGATGCTCGGCACCTACCGCGTCGAATCACCGGACGGCGAGAGCTACGACATCGAAATCCCGGCTTTCGTCCTGGACAGCCCGCATGAGGGCCTCGGCGCGAATTAAGAGCTGAGGTTTTATCGACGCGATAAACCTTATCTGAGGGTCTGATTTTGAGCAATTTTTAAGCGCTCGCCAATGTTGGAAATTAGGCCGTTTCCGGCATTTTTTTATAACCGCCGTGGCGGTGCTGGCTGCCCTCGAATACATAAATTATTATTATCATCGCCAATTGCAGTATTTTGACAATGAGACCGATTTGAAACGTGGGTTCTCGGGCAGAGGGTTTTGGCTGTCACAGATGCAGCGCAACTTAGAACAAATAGCTCGGCGCGAAGGGTGTAGGCCTAGCTAAACGACATTCCACATTAAGTCCGTTTCGCTCCGAAGGCGATAAAATCATGCCGGTGACTCGCCCTAAGCGGATTTCACTCCGCCCTTGTCGTCGGCCTAAATAAATGCCTAGCTATGCCTTAGGGCCTGTCAGCAATTTCGGACCCTGCCCCGCATCGCAATGTGAGTATGAGGAATGAGAGATAGGTCAATTCGCCGAACGGTCTTCTGGGCGCCGCTGAGCCTGTTTGTTCTGCTTGTCATAACCAGCCTGATTAGTCCGGACGCATTTCTGGCGGTCGCCACCCGACTCAATGACTGGGTGTTAGAGATATTTTCCAACGCGTTTACTTTTGCTGCTTTCGCTTTTGTTCTGACCTGCCTCTGGGCGGCGGTCTCGCCGCTGGGAAAAGTCAAGATTGGCGGAAAAAACGCGACGCCCTTATTATCGCGGTGGAACTGGATGGCGATAACTCTGACAACCACGATTGCGATTGGTATTTTATTCTGGGCGACCGCCGAACCTATCTATCACCTTTATAATCCGGGCGGCCTGCCCATTGAACCGAACACACCGGAGGCCGCGCGATTTTCAATGGTGTCGCTTTATATGCATTGGTCTTTTACGCCCTATGCCATTTATACAGTGCCGAGCCTGACCTTTGCGATTTGTTATTATAACCTCAAAACACCATTTTCATTATCCGCTCCGATCTCTGCCTTAACAGGGCGGCCCGCCCCCAAATTAGGGGCAGATGCAATTGATTGTCTCGCTTTATTGGCACTCCTATTCGGATTATCCGCCAGTTTGGGAGCAGGAATACTGACAATATCGGGCGGCATAGACCGCCTCACCTCTTTGGTAAGCGGCCCCGTCATGACAGGCTGTGTCGCCTTGGCGATTGTCGGTGCGTTTTTCCTCTCCTCCGCCAGCGGTCTTCATAGAGGCATCCGGGTATTATCCGACATCAATACGAAAATGTTTCTCCTCCTGATGTTATTTGCGCTGATTGCCGGTCCCACTTGGGAAATTCTAAGTCTCGGCGGGCAATCTTTTACGCAATATATTAAAGAGTTCGTGCCCCGTTCCCTGACGCTCGCCCCTTTCGATAATGAGCCTTGGCTAAAAAGTTGGACCGTGTTTAATTTCGCCAACTGGATGGCATGGGCGCCACTTGCCGCCTTGTTTTTAGGAAAGATCTCACGCGGTTATACAGTCCGGGAATATATTCTGGTCAATCTCGTCTTGCCGGCTTTTTTCTCTATTGTCTGGATGACGATTTTTGGCGGGTTGGCGCTCAACATAGAGCTCGGCTCACCCAGTTTTTTAAAAAATATATTAGATACACTTGGCCCGGAACGGATTTTATATGGCGTTCTGGATTATCTCCCCTTTGCCACGGCCTTAGCCGTATTTGTTGTCGCCATTTCATTTTTGTCTTATGTTACCGCAGCGGATTCCAGCCTTGACGTGATATCCAACCTGACGACGAAAGACGGAGAGGCGACAGACAGAGCCGCTCCAGCAGATGAAACAGCCAAGCCCCGTAAAACAGATTTGGCGCTCAAACTCGTCTGGGCATTAGTGGTCGGGTTTGCGGCTTGGATAATGACCACCTTATCAGGCATTGAAGGCGTGAAGATGCTCTCAAACCTCGGGGGGCTTCCCGCTCTCTTCATTCTGATTATGTTTAACATCACTCTGATTATTTTAGGTACGGTGAAATTGAAAGAGGTGACAATTTAAGAGATGGGGACATCCTTTACTCCCGCTTTGCGGCGCATCGTTCGGATAGTTTAAGCTGCGTTCGGATGGTATATGCCCTTTTCGGTTTTCCCTCACCCTGAAAGCGTTTAAAGCCCCTTTATGAGCACAACTTTACTCCAGAACGCCGAACCGGGCCTGACAAAGACGCCCCCTGCGCCTGCGCGCCCGTCCCTTGTGGGTTTGGGCCGTAAAGAAATTGCGGCGCATTTGGAGGAATTTGGGATTGAACCGAAAAAAATCCGGATGCGAACCAAGCAAATCTTCCACTGGATTTATAATTACGGCGTGATGGATTGGGATCAAATGACCAATATCGCCAAGCCTCTGCGCGCGAAATTGGCTGAAGCCTTTACGCTTGAGCGCCCTGAAATTGTCGAGCGCCTGATTTCCAAAGACGGCACCCGCAAATATCTTATCCGCATGGCGCCAGGGATTGAAGTCGAGAGCGTGTTTATTCCGGATGTGTCAAAAACCGGCGCACTCTGTGTGTCCAGTCAAGTCGGCTGCACACTGACCTGTAAATTCTGCCATACGGGAACGCAGCGTCTCGTCCGTAATCTGACACCGCGAGAGATTGTTCTTCAGGTTATTATTGCGCGCGATGATCTCGGCGAATGGCCGACAACGCAGGAAAACCGCCGCCTGACCAATATCGTCTTTATGGGCATGGGCGAGCCGCTTTATAATACAAACGCCGTGGGTGATTCTCTTGATATTATTTGCGATCCCGAAGGTTTGGGCATTGGCCGCCGCCGCATTACCGTTTCGACGTCCGGCGTAGTCCCGGATATTGGCCCAATGGGGGAACGAACCTCCGCCATGCTCGCCATTTCGCTTCATGCCGCGAATGATGACCTTCGCTCTCAAATTATGCCAATTAACAAGAAATATCCGCTGGCTGAATTAATGCAAGCGTGCCGCGACTATCCCGGTCTCTCTAATTCCAAACGGATCACTTTTGAATATGTTATGCTTAAGGGCGTCAATGACAGCCCTAAACACGCCAAGGAATTGATTAAGTTGCTTCGCGGCATTCCCGCAAAAGTAAACCTCATTCCCTTCAATCCTTGGCCGGGGTCTGATTATGAGTGCTCGGATTGGGACACGATTGAAACTTTTGCCGATATGGTCAATCGAGCAGGCTATGCCAGCCCAATACGAACGCCGCGTGGGCGCGACATCTTTGCGGCCTGCGGACAGCTTAAGTCGGAATCCGAGAAAAAACGCGCTAGCCAAATCCGCGCTGAAAGCAAGGCCGCAGAAACCGCCTAAAACGTCTAGACTTAATTAAATCCATGTCACTCTTTCAGGTTTGGCTTGCCTTCCAAGCCATATTTAAGCCATGGTGCTGAGGTTGATATGGGGCTCGACAAGCGGAAAACACGAAGAAGGGGATCCGTATGCGTCCTGCGCTCGACAGTCTTGCCAATGGCCTGCCATATTTAATATTCTATCTCTTGGTGGTGACCGCGATTTTTATCATCGGTTTGGTGATTTATACAAAACTCACACCGCATAAAGAGTTAGAACTCGTCCAGCAGGGCAATATGGCCGCCGCTATTCATTTCAGCTCCCTCATCCTCAGCCTGACTATTCCCCTTGCTGCCTGCCTTATTAAACGCTTCAGCCTGTTTGATGTCGCCATTTGGGGCACGACGAGTATGTTTCTGCAATTATTTCTCTTCCGCCTCACCGACGCTATTTTCAAAGGAATGCCGCAACGCATAACGAATAATGAATCCGCCCCGGCGCTGGTTCTGGCCTCGTTCAAGCTTGCCGGCTCAATCCTTCTTGCCTTCGCCATTGCGGGATAGGGCTTATGTTCCGGCATATACCGGATTGGCTGTTTTACGGCGTGGTTCTGGCTCTCATTTATATTGCGGCCCTACTGGTCAATAAAAATGTCGAGGCCCCGCCCCCGCCGCCAGAGCTTGGCCCGCTTCTGCCCAGTGAAAGTCCGCGCGACGAGCAGGTTCTAACACAAATTGACATTCCTCGTTCGGGATCCGGTACAGCCTTTGCCATTGATGATGAGGGTAGCTGGCTGACCGCACGGCACGTTGTGGATAGCTGCACTGAGGTTGCCCTCAAAGTGGGGCACAACCGGATTATTTCGGCCCAAGCCGAAGTCTATCAGAAACATGATTTGGCGAAGCTCACTACGAAATGGTCCCGGACGCCTCTTCCGCATGATGTAAATTCTCAGCGACATGTCGGAGAATCTGGTTTTTTCATTGGATTTCCGCAAGGACGCCCGGGGGAAGTTGTTGGAAATCTGATATCCCGAAGCCGGATGTTGGTCCGAGGTCGGTATAGCTCTGATGAATCAGTGCTAGCATGGGCGGAGATTGGGCGAACCAGCGGGTTGAACGGGTCTCTCGGCGGACTATCCGGCGCACCGGTGCTTGATAAAGATGGAGAAATCATAGGAGTCGTCACCGCAGAAAACCCGCGGCGGGGCCGAATTTATACGGTAGCGCCCCGGGCGCTCCTACCATTTTTCAGTGACCCATCAGGCGAAGCTGAACCCCTTGATAAAGAAAGTTATGGGTTACAAGCTGACCAATTAAGGCGCTCCCGCCGAATTGCCCAAGTGTTTTGTCTAGTTGAACAGTCATAAATCACACTTTAAAAACATCTTATGAGCGGTTGGAAAGGACCTTTAATTTGGATAGCAACAACCGCAATTTTTGCTGGCGGCGCCTATCTGGCCGATAAACATATTCCAGGCGAACATCTGCCTTGGAAAGAATTAGATACATCCCGGCCTTTAGGAAAAGCGACCAAATCGCAAATTCTCCGCTTGGCGCTTTCTCCGCCAGAAGTCTGCATGGATTTAGCCCGGGATACCGACGGATTCGAAACTATTCCAGCAGAACCAAAATCAGGCCCTTCATCAGGCGACGGCAAAGGTGTGTGCGGATGGGATGTGGCCAGGATCGTTTATGGCCAAGACGATATAGTTCTCGCGCCGGGGGAAGCTAATATGAAATGTCCGCTCTCTGTGTCCACCTATCTTTGGACACGAGAAATTGACCGACTTGCTCAGGATAGATACGGAGAAGGCTTGGCTAAGATGCACCATATGGGGACTTATTCCTGCCGACGTCAGAACGGTAATAATTCAGGCCGCTGGAGCCAACATGCCTATGGTAATGCCTGGGATGTTGCGAGTTTCGAATTGACCGACGGGCACTTGGTTAGTGTGCAGAGTAAATGGAATTCGGATGACGGAGATGCAGAGTTTTTACGCGATATTCGAAGCGCGGCTTGTAAAGGTTTCAATGTCACACTCAGCCCCGATTATAATAGAGCCCACTATGACCACTTCCATGTCGATATGGGGCCTGCTACAGCCTGTCGGTAAAGGGATTGCCGTTACAAGGAGAGCGCCATGCATCTCATTGGAATACTGACGACGATTGCGATTGCCATCTTCTGGATAAGCCGTGCCGTTAGGGGGTCGCGTGATATTGCTGACGCAGCGCGTCGCTTTAAAAACCGCCCGCGCCAGGATAATTTCCGGAAACGTCAAGGAAAGTCTGGATATAGTCTCGTGGAAACACCTGTTGAAGCGGCGACAGTCCTGATGATTTCAACAGCGAAGCTGGACACACTTGGTGGAGTCAGCGAAGCCGAAATTGCGGCAATTACATTACAACTTGAAAACTACATGCAGCTTAATACTGACACAGCAGACAGACTCTATCAGCAAATGTATAACCTCACGCAAAGTAGTACCCTGCCGGAAAAAGCCCTCTTTCCTATGGTTGATATATTAAAGACGTCCATTGAGCGGGACGAAGCGGTAGAGCTGTCTCAAATGATGAATCGGGTTGCGAGTTGCGAGACGCCGGCCACGGCAGAACAAAAAGAATTTATCAGACGTTTTAACGAACGTATGAACCTTGTACATTAAGTCTCCATTAGTGTGTTTTCCGACCTCCGCATCACTTGAATTGTAACGTGCTCGACCTCAAACTTCTCTTTCAACCGCAATTTAATCGCCTGTCTAATCGGATCGATCCGGGTTTCAGGGCCAACAAATGCTTCAAGTGTCAGCATGGGCCTCTCCGGAGTAATCGACCAAGCATGGATGTGCTCAACCGCTAAAATGTCCGGAATATGAACCAGCAAATCTTCAATTATCGCGCGTCTGTCGATATGTTTGGGAGCGGCTTCCAAAAGAATATACGCGCTATCTTTCACTAACGTCCAGCCACTGCGAAGAATAATAAGGGCGACAAAGACAGACAATATAGGATCAATGGGTGTCCACCCTGTCTGAAAAATAACAATAGCAGCGATTATGGCGGCGACCGATCCCAAAAGATCACCCAAAACGTGCAGGACAGCCCCTCTTATGTTCAGATTATGCTGATCAGCGCCTTGTAAAATCCAAAAAACCAGTAAATTCACTATAAGTCCGGCAATAGCGACATAGAGCATAGGCCCCGCCAACACTTCCCCGGGCGTATTTAGCCGTTCAATCGCTTCTTTCACGATTAAGACCGCGACGACAAAAAGTGTCAGACCATTTACGAAAGCTGTAAGAATCGAAAATCGGTCAAAACCGAAAGTATGTCGCCAATTCGCCGGGCGTTTGGCAATTGTAAATGCTGTCCATGCCATTCCCAAGGCTGCGAAATCGGTGAGCATATGCCCCGCATCCGCCAAGAGAGCGAGAGATCCTGAGATATACCCCCCCACAACTTCGACCACCATAAATAAACCGGTCAGTAAAGCGGCTAACCCAACCCGGTTGCGGTTTGTTTCATCGACTTTGGGGGCATGGGAATGATCGTGGCCATGGGAATGGGCGTGATCTTGAGATTGCGAGTGGTTATGCTCTCTATCCCCATGGTTTTTATCGTGATTTGAACTCATATATTTAGATAAGACGTGTCCCTTATCTTTTGCAACCGCTTTAAGCCGATATTAGCCCTTTGCGTCTATCAAGCCGAAACGAATTCATTAAAGATATAAGATGTGACAAAAACAGGATTTAAAATATCAATCTTTATAGCAGATGAACTGCCTGCATCGGTCTTCTCTGCATGGCAGGTATTGCGTAATTCCAACCCGCGACTCTATTCTCCTTACTTCCATCCAGATTACACTAAAACGATCGCAGCTCTTGTCGATAACGTCAAAATTGCTGTCGCGGAAGACGAAAGCGGCATTGTAGCTATCTTGCCGTTCCAAGGAGAACGCTTTGCCCGTCCGGTAGGCGCTCCGATGACTGATTATCATGGTTTAATCTGCCGCCCAGAATGTGAACTTACAATTGGTGACATGTTAAAAAACAGTTCTGTGGGCGTCTTTCATTATAGCGCTTTGGTCGAAAACCGCATGCATAATTCTGAGAAAACGAAGCAAGGAGCCATGATTTATTTCCCGGAGGGGGCCGAAGCCTGGAAAAAAGCGCAAAGCAGCTCTTACACCCGTCACTTAAAAGATTTGCGGCGGCGAACTCGCAAAAGCGATGACCAAATCGGTCCTAGCCGATTTGAGTTCAGAAGCCAGAACCCGGATTTATTTGAAACGCTATTCAAATGGAAGATAGCGCAATATGAGCGCAGCGGTTTTTACAATATTTTTGGAACGGATTGGACATCCAGACTTCTGTATTCCCTTTGGGAACGACCCATGAGCGCGGAGCTGAGGTTGGATATGCACGCCCTTTACATCGGCGACAGGCTGGCCGCGATTGATACGGGTCTGACCGATGGAATTACCTATCATAGCTGGATCGTCGCCTATGATCCCACATTAGGGATCTACTCCCCCGGAGCAAGGCTCCTAAACGCCATTTTGGATAAATCAGATGATTTAGGTTATGAACGACTTGACTTAGGAGTCGGGATAGATGCGTTTAAACGTCATTATGCCACCGAGGACGTAACAACCTCTTCAGGGTTTACTCCGATATCCGGACCTGCCGCTGCCTTGGCGCAAGTCTATGATGCAGCCGAGAAACTTGGGCAAAAAAAATTGGCCGACGCGCCTGGGAAACTTCGCCGTCGCTATGCACAAATTGCTGCTTGCGAAGACACAATGGCAGGACGGGCAAAAGCTATTTTCAGTTCAATGGCAAATTACCGACTATAAGCCTGCTATACTACATCTTTTATTTGTCTGCCCTGCAAAACTATGGGGCCTAGCTCACTCGACTCACCCTAACTTCCCGTGCAGTATTGATAAATAAAACAATAGTGGGAAGCATTATGGTCAGAATTGACCCGTCATCAAAATTAAATGGCAAATTCGATAAACCCGGAGAGCTGGAATCTATTCTGTCTTCCCAGCGCAACGATTTTAACCACGACCCCTACCCAGATTGGACTGCCCGAAGGTCGAAGATTGAAAAATTGAGAGACTCTGTTTTTGCTTCCGAGGACGCATTCATAAAAGCGATCTCGGAAGATTTTGGTCACCGCGCCGTCGAAGAAACCATGATTGCAGAATTTTTAGTGTTGAAAGGCGGTTTTTCTCACGCGCTAAAACATACGCCGAAATGGATGAAAACCCGCAGAGTCTCTACCGCCCTTCCCTATTGGCCTGCAAAAAACACTATAGTCCCTCAACCTTTAGGCGTTGTCGGTATTATCAGTCCGTGGAATTACCCGCTTCAACTTGCGGTAATGCCGTTAATCGGGGCCCTGGGCGCAGGCAATCGAGCTATGCTCAAACCAAGCGAATATACTCCAAAATTCTCCGCCCTTTTAAAGAATGTGATCTCTCATCATTTTTCTGATGAAGAAATTTATGTCGCGACGGGGGGCGTGGATGTCGCGTCCGCTTTTTCCGAATTGCCTTTTGATCATTTGGTATTCACCGGATCGACCCGTGTCGGCCGGAAAGTTGCTCAGGCCGCCGCTAAAAATTTGACCCCTGTGACCTTAGAGCTAGGCGGAAAATCTCCGGTAATTATTGATAAAAGCGCAAAGTTGGATTTGGTCATCCCGAGATTGGTCAACGCGAAACTCCTTAACGCCGGACAAACCTGCGTGGCACCGGATTACGTCTTAATGCCGCAAAATGATATAGAGGCTTTCTCCCGCGCTGTTTTGAAGCAAGCAGAGAAAATGTATCCAAGGTTTGCGGGGAATGACGACTTCACATCTATAATTGCTGATTCCCACTATGCCCGCCTCCAAGACCTTTTGGAGGACGCCGAAAATAAAGGGGCAAAAATTACCGTGGCGGGTAATGATAACAAACAACAGTTAGCAAAAGAACGCCGCGTCCCCCTGACTATCGTGACAAACACCACGCCAGAGATGAAAATCATGCAGGAAGAAATTTTCGGCCCGCTGCTGCCGATTGTGGCCTCTGAAACGCTTAAGGAAAGTCTGCAATATGTGCAGGCGCAAGAGCGCCCTCTAGCGCTTTATTGGTTTGGCGAAGATTCTGAAAAGAAAGATAAAGTTCTAAAAACCTCGCATTCCGGCGGCGTTTGCATAAACGAAGCCGCATGGCATGTCGTCCAGGATGACCTTCCCTTTGGCGGTGTCGGGCCGTCCGGCATGGGAGCCTATCACGGCGAGTATGGCTTTGAGAGCTTTTCCCATTTAAAAGGTGTTTTTCATCAAAGTCGTTTTAGTCAGGGCAAAACTTTACATCCGCCCTATACAGTCAAAACACATAAAATGATGAGCTTGATGAGAAAAATTCTTTGATGGAGACGGAGTTTGACTATCTTATTGTTGGCGCGGGATCTGCCGGAGCCACGCTTGCAGCGCGGTTAAGCGAAGACAAAACTGTCTCCGTTTGCCTCATTGAGGCCGGCCCCAGTCATAAACATTTCTCTGTCTCGACGCCTGGACTTCTGCTCCTCAATATGGTGTCGAAAAAAAGGAATTGGGCATTTGAAACTGTTCCTCAAAAGGGTCTAAATGGCCGCAGAGGCTATCAACCCCGCGGGAAAATGCTCGGCGGGTCTTCCGGCTCCAATGCCATGATTTACATTCGAGGAAACAAGGCCGATTACGATCATTGGGCGTCGCTTGGAAATAAGGGGTGGTCTTATGAAGAGATCCTACCCTTTTTTAAAAAATCTGAACATTATGAAGGCGGCGAAAGTGAATATCACGGCATAGGCGGACCATTAAACGTCACATACAAAAAAGAGGCATCCCCTCTCAATCAGAGATTTATTGAGGCAGCCCAGAGCCTTCAAATTCCCCATCGCGAAGATTTTAATTCCGAGCATCAAGAAGGAGTCGGACTTTTTGATATCACGCAAAAGCGCGGCAAACGTTGGTCTGCGGCCAATGCCTATCTCGACCCCGCAATAGACCGAGAAAACCTAACAATAATAACTGAGTGCATAGCGGAAAGAATCATATTCAAAAAGAAACAAGCTACTGGGGTGCAAATCCGAACCAAATCTAACCAAACAATCCTGCTCGCGCGTCGGGAAGTCATTGTCTCTGCTGGAGCGTTTGGCTCCCCCCACCTCCTACTCCTGTCGGGGATTGGCGCCCCCGAAAAACTCCTGCCTCATGGTATTAAAATTCAGCATACCCTTCCTGGTGTAGGTGAAAACCTGCACGATCATGTAGACTGGATTGCAAATTATAGAGGCAAGCGATCGCTTCACAAGGAGACAGTTGGATTTTCTCTGTCAGGTGCAGCCAATATGATCGGGGAAACATTAAAGTACCGCAAAGACGGGACAGGGATGTTTTCCTCTAATATCGCTGAATCCGGAGCCTTTCTCTATCTTGATCGTGAGGAGCCCTCACCGGACATACAGCTTCATTTTATAATTTCGATTGTCGATGATCATGGGCGGAAGCTCCATTGGGGACACGGTTTTTCGGTTCATGTCTGCCTTTTACGTCCGAAAAGCAGGGGGAGTGTAAATCTCGCCAGCTCTAAACCCTCTGACGCCCCCCTGATTGATCCAGCGTTTCTCGCAGATGATCGAGATATGGAAAAGCTTTATCAGGGGGCGCGCCTTACGCAGAGGCTGCTGCAAACCCCCGCTTTTGACAGCATCAGAGGAAAGCCATTTTACGGCACGGCAGAACAAGATGAAGCGCGCTTGAAACAAGACATTCGAAACCGCGCGGATACGATCTACCATCCGGTCGGCACCTGCAAAATGGGTTCAGATAAAATGGCTGTGGTGGATGAGCGGCTCCGGGTTCACGGTCTTAAGGGCCTCCGTGTCATAGACGCCTCCATCATGCCGCAAGTCATTTCCGGTAATACCAATGCGCCAACGATAATGATCGGAGAAAAAGGCGCGCAGATGATTAAAGAGGATTGGTCCGGAGCCGAATAAAAAATCGCGCCTTAATGGCGCGATGGTGGGCGATACTGGGATTGAACCAGTGACCCCTACAATGTCAATGTAGTGCTCTCCCGCTGAGCTAATCGCCCGTCCCATTCGACGTCAATAACATGCAAAGCATGTCATCGGGAAGCGGGTCTATAGGCGAGGCAGCTATGCTAATCAAGGGTGAAAACGCCTCCTCTGCAGATGTGTCTCGTCCCCCGCGCTGCCATCGCTAGCTTGCAGTGACAATGGCAAGAGCCTAAGCGATAATTATGTTTAGAACGGGATTAAAATGGCTGGCTTTCGCAGTTTTGGCTCTAGGCTCAACAGCTCAACCCAGCTTGGCTCGTCCCTTGACAACGGCGGAAGAAACCGTTTGCAAAAATATCCGCCATTGCTTGGATATTTTAAAAAACCATGACGTTAAAGATTTCGATTACCAAGTCCTGAAAGACGAGTTTAATAGATTTGAGATGGCCGGAAAAAAGCGGTTGCTGAAAGCTATATCAGATGAGGATCCCAACCTATCTAGGAACGCGGTCAATTTGTTATCGCTTTCAGATGACACATTTAGCGCAGCCGAAATTAAACTTATAGCGGATCAATGGCCCCGCGGGGATATTGAATCTTTAGCGGGTTTAATGCTCATCCAATACTCGCCCGCCATACGGCAAGCGGCAATAGAAACTCTTACGAGCCAGAATGAGGGCATTGCCAACTGGTCGCGCAAAATCTTGAAATTTGGAGAAAAAGACTTCCTTTCCGGGCCGTCCAAAACTGATGATTTCAATCCTTCACCTGAAAATTTCGACATATTAAAAGCCGCCGCCATTGCAAACCCTACCCGAGAGATAACTCATTTTCTCGCGAGATACCCCTCTCAACAAGCCCAACCCATTCTGAGGAATTTACTCTCCACTGAAAGGTCGGGGGTCGTCCATGCCGCTCTGAAAGGTCTCTATAGTTCTGACCCAGAAAGCAGCTTTGAATTCCTCCGAGAAACTGTCTCTCATTTAGAACCGGGTGACGAGAAAATAGCTCTGGCAGTCGCGGACGCCGTTCGAACGCAATATGTGGACACACAGGACAAGAAATTTATCGACTTCGCGAGGCACAATCTCACGACCCCTTCTGCCAGCGAGCTTGAGGCTCTTGTCAGCGCCGACATTCTCATGGGCCTAAAATCAAATACGCATCTTCCGGAAACGACTATCGCCCTTAATGGGTTGCAAAACGCGTTACGGGCTCACGGTACTGTTCCTTTATTTTACATGGGAAATTTGCCGCAAAAGCTGGGCGGCAATCTTGAGGAAGGCTTAGAGCTTTTTTGGAATTCTCTTGAAATGCGGGTTTCGCAAAATGCATCTCTTTTAGTGAATGAGCTTTCTACAATACCGCCTAATGAAACCTCTTCAGAAATTTTGCTGTCCGCGCTAAACACCGATGCCGATTGGCGAGTCGTCGCAAAAACGGCTGAGGTCGCAAGTAAGCAAAACCTATCAATCCTAAGAACTACATTGGAAGAAGCCGCCGACAATCATCCAGTTTTATTTGCCAGAGCGGCTGCCCTAGCGGCCTTGGATGGTCTTTCCGAAAATAAAAAGTCTGACTATTCTAACTCACGACTAAATTGGGAAAAAACCTTGGCAGAGGAAGGAAAGTACTGCTCGGTTAAAGCTCACAATTTTAAAACTGAGTCCACACAGCTTCCTTATTTTAATTCCGTTCCAATTGCTTATGCCGGAGAGACCAAACGCGCTTCTCTTACTTCTGCGGTTCCGACAGGGAATGGCTGGCTCGCAGGGTACGATCAGGGAGAACTTTCAGGTGGCCTAGTTTATTATGACAACCGCACAGGAGCAGGAGAGTTAATTTATGGTCAACCCAACTCCAATGAAACATCCAGAGAAGATTACATACCTAATATCTTAGGTATTGCTCCAAAAATTCAACGCCCTATTGGACAATATGGTGAAGAGTATTGGGCTTTCTCGGGCTTAAACTCTTTAGGTCGTCATGGCTCTATTTTATCTGTGTCTGTTCAGGACGATAACATTCAGGTTTCAAGAGACTTCCTGCTCCCTGAAGCCCCTAAAGCTATAGAACGTCTGGAAGACAACTCTCTTTTAATCGGCTTTGATGGAGCCTCAAACGACAAAAATAGTTCTGATACTTCATTTAGTTTGCCCCACCCTCCTCTGCGTCTCTTGCCGGATGGAAAAGTCGTCCCTGGTTGCTCAGAGTTCCCCCAACTTAAAACACAGGCCTCCCCATAATGCCCTATTCCGAAAGCGCCGCCCTTCGAGCTCTTCAAACGCTGACCGACCCTGTAGGCGGGAAAGACTTGGTAACGGCAGGGCTTTTAGGAGGGTTAAATTTCGAAGACGGTAAACTTCGCGCTGTTTTGCAGATAGATCCAGCCAAAGCATCGAAATATGAGAAAACCCAGTCAGAAGCCCAATCTGTTTTGGAAAAACTTGAGGGCGTCGAAAAAGTGAGCGTTATTTTATCAGCGCATAAAGCTGCCCCGTCGGTCGGCGGCCGGAAACGCCCCCCCCCCCATCAGGCCCGCCGGCCGGAGGGCTATCAAGGTGACGCAAAAATCAAACGTATGATTGCCGTTAGCTCTGCCAAAGGCGGAGTTGGTAAATCCACAATGGCGGTTAATTTGGCTGTCGCTCTGGCAAAATCCGGGAAAGCCGTTGGTTTGCTCGACGCCGATATTCATGGACCGAGCGCGCCGATGCTACTCGGCCTCTCAGGTCAGCGCGCCAAAACTGAAACGGAAGAAGGCCGCCGCCTCATCAAACCGATGGAAGCACATGGCATTAAAACGATGTCCATTGGATTTCTTACCGAAGATGACGGCCCTATCGTCTGGCGCGGGCCAATGGTTCAGGGCGCGATTTCGCGGATGGTTTGGGACGTCAACTGGGGTGAGTTGGACGTTCTAATTATTGACATGCCACCGGGTACAGGGGACGCGCAATTAGGGTTGGCTCAGGATATCAAACCCGCTGGGGCAATTATTATCTCGACCCCTCAGGACTTGGCGCTTTTAGATGCTCGCAAGGGCGTTCGCATGTTTGAAAAAGTCGGAATCCCTGTGCTGGGTTTGATTGAGAACATGGCTGTCTTTACCTGTTCGGACTGCGGGGCCCAACATCATATTTTTGGTGAGGGCGGAGCAAAACGGGACGCCGAAAAACTCGAAATTCCCTATTTAGGCGCTGCGCCGCTGACAATGTCCATTCGGATGAGCGGGGATGCCGGAAAACCTGTGGCCGCAAGTGAAACAGGAGAAGCCCGGCTCTTCGCCGCCCTTGCCCAAAAAGCCTTTACTTAAGCCAGGCCTCTTTAGCGTCGTCTTTCCACCCCACAGTGATGGTATCTCCATCCGTAATGACCGGGCGCTTTATCAAGGTTGGGTGTTTACTCAGCAGAGAAAGCGCTTTCTCGTCATCCATCTCGGATTTAGCGCTATCATCTAGGGCGCGCCACGTCGTTGAACGCGTATTCAATACCTTCTCATATCCAATGGTTTTTATCCATGTATGAATGGTTTCTTTTGCTACTCCATCCGCGCGGACATCCGTCAAATCTAAGTCTGGATGGGATTCTTTCAGAGACTTTATCGCTTTGCGGCAAGTGTCACAGCTTTTGAGGTGGTAAACGCGGAGTGTCATATTAGATCTTTGATTTTATGAATTGAATTATTTCGGCCGTAACGGCATTCTGGGGTGTATCATGATGCATTTCATGTTCGGAGTTCTCGTAATATCGAAATCTCACATTTTTCGCGTTTTTTGCAAAGTCGGCACTGGCTTCGTATGAAGTAAGCTGATCTCCTTTGGCGTGCATCAATAAGAGCGGAGTATCCCATTGCGGAGCGAATGCGGCGATGCGTTCGCCCGCCTGCAGTGCATCGGCAGCTAAGCCGAAACTGATACGGCTATGGTTAAGAGGATCATTTTCATACCTTTTTTGCTCTTTTGGCAAGGTTGATATTTTATCACCTGTAAGAGGTTGTGACAAAGTGGCTTGCGGCAAAATTTTGCCAACGAGACTGGCAATTTGCCTCATAAAAGACGGTAGCGGCTTAGGAAGGCCAATAAAGGGCGCTGAAGCAATAATTGCCTTGATATCAACGCCCCGCGCTCGGCCATAATCCAAAACAAGGCCGCCGCCCAAAGAGTGACCGTAAAGGAAATGCGGTAAATCAGGATAAAGCTTCCGCGTTTTCTTTAGCAAGGTTTCCAGATCACCATGCAATAATTTATAATCTGTAGAAACGCCGCGCTTGCCTGCACTATATCCATGTCCGCGTAAATCAAGCGCCACAACCGCAATGCTTTCTTGGGTCAACGCCTGAGCCAATTCAGAATAACGACCTGAATGCTCCCCTAGCCCATGTACCAAACTCATTACGGCGACAGGTTTTGGCGGAGCCCAGTATTGACCCTGAAGCCCGAGACCATCTGCGAGGCTTTCGACTTGAAACACATTCCCCATCTCTGGTTCAGACATCTCGGCCTTTCACAGCTGTGCCATAAGCCAAAATTTCCGACCCGCCGGGGTGTTGAGGATTTTGTCCGCCTATCGTCGAAAACTCAATTCGGATATTATGTACAGCTGTAGCGCCCAAAGCATCAGCTTCTTTTAGCATTCGTACAATCGCTTCGCGGCGGGCGCGTTCAAGGATCGACTCGTAAGAGCGGAGCGACCCCCCCACAATTGATTTGAGGCGAGCGACAATGATTTTGAAAAAATCGAGCGCCACCACAACATTCCCGCTGACCATTATGGCCCCTTCTTGGAGGTCATTATGAGGGCCGGGAATATGTTTCAAATTTGTTTGCAAAATATGTGATAACGCAGCTTCGTCATCTCTTAGTCTCTGAAAATGGCGGCGTTCATTCAGCGTCCCAAAAGTCACGCCTATACATAACAAGCCGATGAAGACAATAAATTCAAACATTAATCGACCACCACGGCTGTGCCATAGGCATATAACTCAGACGCGCCGGCGGTCACTGAACTTGTCGAAAAGCGAATATTTACGATCGCATTGGCCCCCAAAGATCTGGCTTGCTCCACCATTCGCTCAATACTCTTATTGCGAGCATCATCCAGTAATTCTGTATATCCGCGCAGCTCTCCACCAACAATGTTCTTAAGTCCGGCCATAATATCCCGTCCGACATGTTTTGACTGGACGGTATTACCTTGAACCAATCCCTTCCAAGCCACGATTGTACGCCCGGGAATGGTTTCCATTGTGGATAAAATTAAGTCACTCATGAGGTTCTTCCATTCTTAAAAGCCTTGCCTGGAAACCATACGCAATCCCATCTTAAGAAGCGAATAAAAAAGCCCCACCCTGTAAAGGGTGAGGCTGGATCAGTTATAAATTTCGTCTTTTTTTGGGTCTTATTTTGGAACGAGCACGCTGTTTACAACATGAACGACACCATTGGATTGCATGACATCCGCATTTTCAATCATGGCTAAGGTGCCATTTTCGTCTGCAACACGAATTCCCCCATCCATGCGATAGAAAGTAAGCGTATCACCGCTGACGGTTGTCGCGGAATATCTCGCTTTACCCTCCAAAGCATCCGCCAAGTCTGAAGACGTGATTTTACCGGAAATGACGTGGGCGGTCAGGACTTTAGTCAGCATATCTTTGTTAGCGGGATCTGTTAGTGCAGAAATGGTATCAGACGGCACCATTTCAAATGCGGAATCCGTTGGAGCAAACACTGTGAAAGGCCCAGGCCCAGAGAGTGTTTCTACCAATTCAGCTTGCTTCACAAGTGAGACAAGCGTCGTCAAATTGTCAGCTGCTGAGGCATTTTCAACAATCGTCTTGCTTGGGTACATGGCAGCACCGCCGACCATCGGCGCATCCATCATATCACCTTCCATCATAGAATCTTTTTCCATGTTAGCTTCTTGAGCCATCATAGCATTATCTTCCAACATCGCGTCTTCTGAAGCAGAATTGCCAGTAGAAGCGCATGCCGCTAGGGTAAGCGCAATAGCGGCTGCAGAAGCAGTTTTAATAAAATGAGTCATTTAGTATATCTCCTTAAAGTAGATTATATTTTAGTTACGACTCGTCTTCCGCCATAGTTCCTAATCTAACGAATTTGTGATATACAAATTTAGCCCCCCAGAAGGCTTGCGCCTTTTCATCGGCTCTGGCACGAAACGGGTATGACAGATACTCAGCCCTTGCGCGTTGCTTTCCAGATGGACCCGATGGAGACCGTCGACATTAACGGTGACACCACCTTCGCTCTGGCGGAAGTCGCCGCGGCGCGGGGTATGACGCTTTTCGAATATGGCCCGCAGCACCTTGCCTATAATGTGGGCCGCGTAACGGCCAATGCCCGCCCCATGAAGGTGCAACGCGAGAAGGGAAATCATGTTACTTTTGGGGAGCGCCGAACACTTGACCTTGCCAAAGACGTCGATGTCATCTGGATGCGCCAAGACCCCCCTTTTGATATGTCTTATATCACAGCGGCGCATATTCTTGAACGGCTTAAAGGTGACACGCTGGTCGTCAACGACCCAGAATGGGTGCGTTCAGGACCCGAAAAAATACTACCGCTAGATTATCCGAATCTCATGCCTGAAACGCTTATTACGCGAGATATTCCGACAATAGATGCGTTCCGTAAAAAGCATGGAGACATCATCATTAAGCCTCTCTTCGGCAATGGCGGAGTTGGCGTTTTCAGAATGAAAGGCGGCGATAGCAATTATGCCTCCCTTCTGGAAATGTTCTTTACCGCCTCCCGCGAGCCAATCATCGTACAGGCATTTCTTAAGGATGTCTCTAAAGGGGATAAACGCATTATTATTATCGACGGCGACCCGGTCGGCGCAATTAACCGCGTGCCTTTGCCCGGTGAAACACGTTCTAATATGCATGTCGGCGGAAAAGCTATGAAATCTGATCTCACCGAAAGTGATTTGATAATCTGCGATGCGATTGGGCCCATGCTAAAAAAACGCGGGCAAATACTGGTTGGTATTGATGTCATTGGAAATAAAATGACAGAGATTAACACGACCAGTCCGACAGGCGTCCAAGAGCTTAAGCGCTTTTCCGGCATTGATGCAGCCGCTCTGGCCTGGGATGCGATTGATCGCCGCCTAAATGAATAAATAAATATTCTGCTTTGACAGAATAACTTATCGGGGGTTTTCTATGCAAATAGAAACAGTAAAGCCGTGGCTGAAATTCTATGAAGAGTTGGGCATATCAACGCCTGATATAGATGACCGTCCGGTGGGCAGCTATGTTGAAAAACATGCAAAGGAAAGACCCGAGGCTCCAGCGTTAGCATATATGGAGTCCGTCATGTCCTATGCCGAGCTAAACGCGGCCTCGAACCAGCTAGCAAACGCCTTTATCGCTCTCGGTTTAAAGCGCGGCGACGTTATCGGGTTACATATGCCGAATATTCCACAATATGTTATTGCCATCATTGCCATCAGCAAGATAGGCGCGATCGGAACGGGACTTTCGCCCCTCTTGGCCCCACCTGAACTGGCACATCAAATCAATGACGGGAAAGTCAAAGCCGTCATTTCTCTGAGCGATTTTTCCAGCGCTTTGGAGGAGATGCCCGAGACACCTGAATCCCTTAAAACGGTCATTGTAACGGGCTCTGCGGATTTTCTAACCCGCGCGCCCTTTGATTGCCCGAACATCAAAGGGGTAGAAATTCTTCCCTATTTGGGCCTGACAGATCCAGCTGACGACAGCTTTCAACAAGTAGGAGTGGATTGGAATGACACTTTCATGATCCAATATACGGGCGGAACAACTGGCAAGCCTAAGGGCGCAATGTTGTCTCATCGCAATGTGATGCATAACGCCGCCCAAACCACATCTATCAATGAGTGGGAAGAAGCCCGTGAAACCATTATTAGTGCGTTTCCCATGTTTCATATTGCCGGGCTATCCAATGCCCTTTCAAGTGCGCGGTATGGGGGATTGCTGGTATTAGTTCCCAATCCCAGGGATACTGATTTCATCTGCCAGCAAATAGAAACTTTCCCGCCGACCATTTTGGCGGGCGTGCCGGCCCTATATGATATGATGACGGCCAATCCGAAATTTAGACAATTAGATTTTTCCAAACTCAAGACTGCTTTGACTGGCGCGGCTCCTTTGACCTGTACGAGCTATACCGCGCTTTCGGCGATTATCGGAGAAGGTAAAATTTCCGATGTATTCGGCATGACCGAAACGAGTCCCTGTTATACAGGGCATCCTCCCAAACGTTATAAAATCGGTTCTGTCGGCGTTCCCATGCCTCAGGTTACGGTTCGAATTCGCGATATTGAGACTGGGGAAAAAGATATGCCAATTGGGGAACCAGGCGAAATTGTCTGTTCCGGCCCGCAGGTAATGAAAGGTTACTTAAACCTGCCGGAGCAGACCGACCACGCTTTGCGCTATATCGACGGAGAGCAATATATGTTTTCCGGTGATGTCGGCTATATGGATGAGGACGGCTATATTTTTCTCTGTGACCGTGCCAAGGACATGTTGATTGTGGGCGGCTATAAGGTGTTTTCCGTCGAGGTTGAAGATAAACTTTGCTCCCTGCCTGAAGTCGCAGTCTGCGCGGTGGTCGGGACGAAAGATAAAGAGCGCCCCGGCAATGATATTGTCCACCTTTTTGTCGAGCTATCTCCGCGACATCAAAACGATTCATTGCAGGCAACAACAGAGGAAATCATTCAGTTCTGTAGAGAGACTATGGCGCCTTATAAGGTTCCGAAACACGTTCATTTCATCGATTCTATCCCCCTGACCCCCGTTGGGAAGATCGATAAAAAAGCCCTTCGTCAAACTTTATAATGACCTTGCTATCTGATGAGAGTTGAAAACAGGAAAAAGTATATGACCGTTAAAAACCTTCTCGAAAACCGTTACTCCGTTCGGGGGTTCAAGCCTGAACCAATTGATAAAGACCTATTGGTGTCTATCTTTTCACAAGCCCAAATGTCGCCTTCCAATTGCAATGTTCAGCCTTGGGAGCCTCTCGTTGTGAGCGGCGAGATGCGCGAAAAGGTTTCAGAGGCAATGATAAAATCAGTTATGTCTGGCAATCCTCCAAATCCGAAATTCGATTGGGTCACACGGTATCAAGACGAACATCGCCAGCGGCAATTTGGCTCCGCAAACGCACTTTATTCCGCTATGGACATTAAACGCGAGGATAAGCAGGCCCGGAATATAGCCATGCTCCGCAATTGGCAATTTTTCGGAGCGCCCCACGCCGTCTTTTTTACTATGGAGACCTATATGGGGATTATGGGGGCGGTTGATGTCGGGATTTATGCCCAGACTTTAAGCCTGCTTTTCGAGGAAAACGGCATTCAAAGCTGTATGCAGGGCGCATTGGGCCAATTCCCGGAGGAAGTCGAGAAGCTCTTAGGCATTCCGGACACCAAAGGCATATTATTTGGTATGTCTTTTGGATATGAAAACACTGACCATCCCGCAAACAAAGCGCGGACAGATCGAATAGAGCTTGGCGAAGCTGTCAAATTTTTTGACTGATATACTTTTAGTATTACAAATAAAGAAGGCGCCTAAGGGCGCCTTCTGGTTTATCAGTTTTGGGGCCTATTAGGCGTTTGCGCGGTCTGGAATAGGGCACGTCACGCCTGTTGGGCCGTGCGCGCAATAGCCTTGTGGGTTTTTCGCCAGATATTGCTGATGGGAATCCTCAGCCGGATAATATTCCGGCGCCTCACGAATTTCCGTTGTTACCTTCCGTCCATATGCCTCTTCATAACGTTTAGCGGCATCTTTGGCAGCCTTCATCTGGGCATCCGTATAGGTGAAAATTGCGCTACGATATTGCGTGCCGCGGTCATTACCCTGACGGTTGCCCTGGGTGGGGTCATGATTTTCGAAAAATACTTTTAACAGTTCTTCGAATGTGATGACTTTAGGATCGTACACGACATGAACCATTTCGGCATGCCCTGTAGACCCGGAACAGACGAGCCTGTAATCCGGTGAAGGGTGCGTTCCGCCGGAATAGCCCACAGACGTAACATGCACGCCGTCCAGCTTCCATAAAATGCGTTCCGCGCCCCAGAAACAGCCCATTCCGAATTGAACCTGTTCCATGCCGTCCGGAACATCGCCAAACATAGGTTTACCATTTACGTGATGTTTATCGATAGTTGCGAGCATTCTAATCTCCTTAAGTCGAATGAAGCGTAACTGAGCCGTTTATGACGGGCTCTATACAGTCCGCGAGGAGAGCGGCTATATGCCGAGCTTTCTCTTCTGTATCGATATGGTCCTGCCTTATCTCGATTGCAAGGTGACGCAAGGTAGGCTCCGTCACATGTGTATCCATAGTATGATTATAATATTCCGCTGAATAAGGCTGATTTACTTCGACGGTAAAATTGTGGGGAAGGTTTGTGAGATTTTGGCGTAAAACTTCGGCGCTATTGGGATCATGTTTGACAAGCAAGCCAAAATCCATCGACCGATTCTCGCCGGTAAGAGGGTGCGGGGTGAAGCTGTGAATATAAATCACGAATGGCTTTTTGAGTGTTCTAAGTGTTGCGCTCACTTGATTGTGATAAGGGAGATAGTAGTTATCTATCCGGTGCTGAATATCCGCTATCGACAAATTCGTATTGCCCGGGATTGGCGTTCCATCGCTGACCTCCGGCACAAGGTCGGAAGCATTCGTTCCCCTGTTGGGATCAATTAACAATCGCGAAAATCCTGCCAACTGGCCGGCACATTCAAAATGTTCGCAAAGGTGCCGAATGACAGTTTCCGTTCCAATATCCCAAGCAATATGCCGTGTCAGATCTTCGCCGCGTAATCCGAGGTTATTAAACTCCGCCGGAATGTCATTAGAGGCATGATCCCCAAAAACAAATATGTCGCAATTACCCTCATGGGGGATTAATTTGTAAGCCTCTGTCATTCCCCCCATTTGGCGCATATTACGCTATTGTGCCAGTAAAGTTTCGATGCTAATGGCCCGCGCTTACAGGCGGATAAGGTCATGCTTTATCTAAACCCCTCGGTGGAAGCCGAGGTCAATGCCTCAGGGGTGAGGTGGCCGAGTGGTTTAAGGCGCACGCTTGGAAAGCGTGTTTAGGTTTGTAGCCTAACGTGGGTTCGAATCCCATCCTCACCTCCAGCAGGCCGATATAGTTCCTTTACCCTCATGTCTCATGCGCTAAACGAGAGTCATGACCAAGCCGCTTCCTCCTTCCCCGCCCAACCCTTGGGTGACGAAATCTACTGAAACCGTTTTTGAAAATCCGTGGATGCGGGTGGAGGCAAACCCTGTGCGACTGCCGGATGGATCTGACGGCGTTTACGGCGTTGTTCGATTCAAAAATCGCGCGGTTGGGATTATCCCTTATCAGGACGGACATATCTGGATGGTTGGACAGACCCGCTACGCCCTGAACCAATATAGCTGGGAAATTCCTGAGGGCGGCGTACCAGAAGGCGAAGATATGGTAAATGCCGCGCGGCGGGAGTTGAAGGAAGAAACCGGTTTTACGGCCGATACCCTCACCCATCTTTTTGATCTTCACACCTCAAATTCTATTACAGATGAATGGGGGCAAATTTATTTGGCTACAGGCCTGACCGGAGGCGATACAGCCCCCGAAGCCTCCGAAGATATAACGCAATTTAAGCTGGCGGTAGAGGACGCTATCACTCATATCGAGGCCGGGCGCATTACAGATTGCATGACGATAGCAGCTATATACAAACTCCGGCTTTTACAGCTTTCCGGTGAACTTGATTGAAATCCGTCCGTAAGGAATATGATGCAACCTTCTGCCGACACATTCAATGCGCGTATTCTCACCCAAATCAGCGAGGTGGGTGAAACGCAATGGGACGCGCATTTGCCCAACGGCTCACACCCGTTTCTGAGCTGGCGTTTTCTGCACGCCTTAGAAGAAAGCGGCTGCGCCGCAGATGAAACGGGTTGGATTCCGCGTCATATCTGGCTGGAAGATGAAAAAGGCCAGTCGCTCGGCGCGGCGCCGCTTTATGCAAAACTGCACAGTCAGGGCGAGTATGTTTTTGATCACGGATGGGCGGACGCTCTCGCCCGCGCCGGGGGACAATATTACCCGAAATTACAATGCTCTGTTCCCTTTACGCCAGCAACAGGGCCGCGTCTTTTGGCTAAGTCGGAGGCTCATAAAAGAGCGTTAGCCTCGGCCATGATCTCGGCTTGTCAGCAATGGGATATGTCGGGCGTTCACCTGACCTTTTTACAGAATGAAGACCATAAAGTTTTGACCGAAATGGGTTTCTCAGCGCGAGAGGACAGGCAATTTCATTTCCTCAATCGCGGCTATAAAACTTTCGACGGTTTTCTTGCAAGCCTGACTAGCCGGAAACGCAAAAACATTCGAAAAGAGCGCCAAGCGGCGCAACACGGCGTTGTTATAAAACGGCTTACGGGCGATGATCTTAAAGACGAACATTGGGATATTTTTTATCGCTGCTATCTGGATACCGGACAACGTAAGTGGGGCCGGCCTTATTTAAACCGAGAGTTTTTCGCTCGTATGCAGGAGACAATGCGAGAAGATATCTGCCTCATCATGGCGTGGATGGACGGCGACCCTGTTGCGGCGGCCTTAAACTTTATCGGCTCGGACGCGCTTTACGGGCGAAATTGGGGAACGTTAATTGATAAGCCATTCCTGCATTTCGAATTATGTTATTATCAGGCAATAGAAGCCGGGCTGGAAAGAGGCTTACCCCGCGTAGAAGCCGGCGCACAAGGCGAACATAAGCTTTCGCGCGGATATGAGCCTGTGGCTACGCATAGCGCGCATTATCTGGCCCATTCAGGATTGAGGTCGGCGGTGGAAGATTATTTGGTGCAAGAACGCGAGGCCGTCGAGCACGAGATTGAAATTTTAGACCAGCACACGCCGTTCAAGAAAGGTCAGCGTTAAAGCGCGCTGTTATTTTGGGCAATTTCGCTTTCCAATGCATAATCCATGCCGCGCATACAGCTCTCGAATGTTGGGTCAAGTGCGTAACCCTTGCCCGCTTCCCAATAGAGGTATCCGCCGGCCTTTTCTTCGCAAGCGAGCCAGTCCTGCATATTCGATCCGCCTCCGATCTTGGCAAAGGAAATATCGGGAATGGATGGCAGGGGCTCTGAAGTATAATATCCTGTACCCGTCGTCTCAACTTCAACTTTATCGATCTGCGGGGGTGGTCCTTCAGCAAATGCTTTCGTCTGAACAGGGGGTTCATAGAGAATCACGTCATAGTCTTGAGTCGCATCAAAGACGTAAGTTTGTTCCGGCGCAGGGCGGAGCAAAGAAGCAACAGGCTTAAAGAAAAAACTGGCGGTATTTTCTGTCGTGTTCCAAGCAAAATCTCCTGCCGCGCCCAGTTGAGCGCACCCGGTGACAGCTAAGGCGGCAACGCTTAATATCGCGAATTTCATAGATTGTATCATTTTACTCTCCACAAATGAATATGAGAGAAGTCATACAATTTATGTGCCAATTTCTGTAAAGATGGGATAGGTCTACAGATTAAGATGCATGAAGGACGACGAATGACTAAACAGACGGCAAAGTCAAAGAAAACGAATGTGAGCTCTTCCGGCCCAAACCGTCTGGAAAAACTGGCGGAAGCGGCCCAGACTTACGGAAATCGTAGTTTTCACAATTATTCACAAATTCGAAATGTTGCCGAAACACTACGAGATGAATTTTGTCTCTTTCTGGATGAAGATCGTCTTTGTGTGTTTCTGGTTCCGCCGACCGGTCCATTTGCGGCTGCAAATGCTGGCTCCGCGGCTTTTTCCGTCTCTGGTAAAGGGTTTCTACCGCTTGAGCCGATTAGTTTTGGCCTAGCCGTCGCGATCACAAAATTCGGCGATTATATGCGCCTTGTCATTACATGCCGCAAAGAAGGCGGTTTTATGTATGTCAGTCCGGAAAAGGGCCGGGAACATAAAATCAGTCTCCCAATCAATGATATTGAAATGGGGGCGCTGATTGAAGGCTTATATGAGCATTTAATGGATTATTTTGAGGACGGTGTCGATTCCTATGACAATGGGAATTACGGAAATACGGATATCGGGTTTGATATTTTACGAATGGATAGCTAGATAGGACAGGGCTGTTGCGTGAATCGCCGGATATTCGGTGGCAATGTAGGCCATGCCCGACTTGTAAATCGATACTTTCGAGTTTGATAAAGGATTAGCATGGCGGTTGATATTGCCCATCACGCGGTAAATGCCTTACCTCTTAAAATTGCTTTAATAGGCACTCTTGGCATTGGCGCCCAATGGCTGGCTTGGCGTTTACAGCGTCCGGCCATTGTTCTCATGGCGATTGCCGGTCTGATTTTCGGCCCGCTCCTAGGCTATCTCCTTGGATTTAACTTGCCGACACCAATTGAGGACCTCTTTCAACAATTAAGGCTCGATCCAGTAAATGATTTCGGCGAACTGTATCGCCCTATGATTGGTTTGGCTGTGGCGATTATCTTGTTTGAAGGCGGGATGAATCTGCGCTTTAGGGATCTTAGCGACACCCGTCATGCCGTGGGGCGCATGGTCTTTGTTGCCGCCCCCATCGCTTGGGTTTTAGGCGCACTTGCGGCGCATTACATCGTCGGTTTGGCGTGGGACATTTCAATCATGGTGGGCGGGCTGTTTATTGTGACCGGACCTACTGTTATTATGCCTCTACTTCGTCAGGCGCATTTAAAAACCCGGCCTGCCAATGTGTTGAAATGGGAGGGGATTGTAAATGATCCGCTTGGAGCGCTCTTTGCTGTGGGAGGATATGAATTTATACGCTTCTCTCTAACCGAAGCATCCATGTTCTTTGTCTTTGGAAAACTTGCCTTTGCCGCCATTTTTGGAACCTTAGTCGGTATCATTTCGGGTATCGGTATGGCTTGGGCCTTCCGCCGTGGACACATACCGGAATATCTCAAAGCCCCCATCGTGTTAGCATGGGTCCTGCTAATCTATGTAATCGCCAACCGTTTGGCAGATGAGACAGGCCTCTTAGCCGTAACCGCGCTTGGCATGACTATGGCGAATACAAAATTTGCGTCTATGGTCGAGATGCGCCGGTTTAAAGAAAACATCGCCATCATTCTTGTTTCCGGCGTATTCGTTATTTTGACAGCAACTTTGACCCCCGCGATTTTACGAGAATTTGTGACAAATTGGCGCGTTCTTGCTTTCGTTTTGGCTATGATGATTTTTGTCCGCCCAATTGCGGTCATGGTGTCAACGCTGTTCTCCGGTCTAACGTGGAAAGAAAGCATTCTCATCAGCTTCATCGCCCCCCGAGGAGTGGTCGCTGTGGCTGTGGCGGGTCTGTTCGCTGCTGAATTAAACGCGCTGGGGCGGGCAGATGGTACGTTATTTGTACCTTTGGCCTTTGCCCTTGTGTTTGCCACCGTCCTATTTGCAGGTTTTCTTATCAGTCCGATTGCGAAATTATTGGGTCTGGCCGCTGGCGGGGGACAGGGCGTTATGATTGTGGGGGCTAATCCGTGGTCTTTGGGGCTTGCCAAAGCTATTAAAGATATGGGCATTAATGTGACGGTCGCAGATACAAACTGGAGACGTCTCCGGGGGGCTCGTTTGGAGGGACATCAGACCTTTTACGGCGAAGTACTGTCAGAAAATGCGGATTACTCACTTGACCATTCAGCGTTCAATGTACTTATCGCGGCAACCCCTAATGATGCCTATAATTCACTCGTTTGCGTTGAATTTGCTCCCGAGCTTGGACGACATCGCGTCTTTCAGGTGCCCGCGCAAGAAAATGATGAAGATGATGGCGATACCATTGCCTTTACCTCCCGCGGACGTACATTGACCTCACGCGGACGCAGTTTTGACGCGCTTACACGTGACTGGTGGGGCGGCTGGCGCTTCCGGTCAACCAACTTATCCGAGGCCTATACGCTCGAAGATCTCTATAATGATCGCGGGAATGATGTGGACTTGATCCTGTGTAAACGTCAGGACGGCACCATTGATTTCATCCAGCCCGGCCAAGAATCCCGCGCTGAAGGAACAACTGTGCTCAGCTTCTCACCGCCACCTAAGGAAAGTAAGGAAAAAGGCGCTAATCGCGGAGAAGGCGCTAAAAAGTCCGGGGGACTCGCCGGGCCGACGAAACCTTTGCCATCCTAAACCCTATTATTCCGCCGAATGACAGTGGACGTTAAACCCGTCTTAAAGGGTTGGGGCGCAAAACAGGGCTAACGTCTTATTAACCCTGTTCTCAAGAGTGCTATGCGCGAGTTTTTGACATCATTGCGTTTGCCGGAATGGCGGCCCCCTGCCCTCCCCCCTAAGGTCAGATATGGCCTAAAACTCGCGGCGGTCGGGTCAACGCTTATAGCCTATATTTGCGGTATGACCGGATTTGCTGCCTTTGCTTTGGCCGCGCAGGATTTGCCTGACCCAAAACGACTTTGGGAAAATCAGCGTCCTGTCAGTGTTCAAATTGTAGACAGACAAGGACGGGACATCTTAGTACGGGGGGCTACTGTTGCGCCGCGAGTGAAAATTGAACAACTCCCCTTTCACATCCCGCTTGTTATGCTTGCCGTTGAAGACAGACGGTATTTTAACCATATTGGCGTTGACCCCGAAGCTCTGAGTCGGGCCGCAATCGCTAATTTCAAAGCGGGAGGCTATGTCCAAGGTGGCTCGACCTTGACACAACAACTTTCCAAAAATGTCTTTCTTTCGCCTAACAAGACTTTGCGCCGTAAGGCCCAAGAAATGATGATGGCACTTTGGCTAGAGCGAGGATTCACAAAAGAGGAGATCCTCGAACTTTATCTTTCAAAGGTTTATTTTGGCAGTGGAGCATGGGGTTTAGAAGCCGCGTCTAAACGCTATTTCAACAAGCCGGCCGCAGAGCTTAACCTGCCGGAAACCGCCATGCTCGCAGGACTTTTAAAAGCCCCGTCTGCCTATAACCCTGTCAACAATCCCGAAAAAGCCGCCATTCGGACTAAAGTCGTCTTGGATATTCTCAGAGAGCAAAACATTATTGACGCTGAGATGTTTGAGGCGTCTCTGCACTACCCCATCCGTATTCACAGACCACAATCTGACAATTCTGCGCAATATTTTGTCGATTGGATTTGGTCTGATATTGAACGCGTCCTTGGAGGCCCCCCAGGACAGGACGTTGTGGTGCAAACAACGCTGGATATGACCGCTCAAAACTACGCTCAAAGAGCTGTGTCCAAGAATCTGGATAAAGACCGCCGCGCAGATCAGGCGGCTTTGGTCAGTCTCGACGGAACGGGCGCAGTTATCGCTATGATTGGCGGGGCGTCTTATTCAGAGAACCAATTCAATCGAGCGGTCAATGCCGAGCGGCAACCCGGATCGGCTTTCAAGCCTTTCGTCTATTTAACCGCAATGGAAGCCGGGATGAGTCCCTGGGACATGCGGATTGATGCGCCGATCACGCTTCGAAGCCGCATCGATAGTTGGTCTCCAAAAAACTTTAAAAAAGAATATTCAGGGAATATTCTGCTCGAAGATGCTTTTGCGAAATCTATTAACACCGTGGCTGTCTCTATTGCCGAAGAGGTGGGGCGGGAGAGAGTGGTTGCTACAGCGGAGCGTTTCGGTCTTGGCCCGCTCAAGCCCTTGCGAAGTGTCTCGCTCGGTGCCCAAACCACAACACCGCTTCATTTGACACGAGCCTACCTTCCCTTTTCAAACTGGGGGAAAATGGCCGAGCCTTACGGAATTATTTCCATATCCACCGCAGAAGGCTCTCCGCTTTATGACGCGCCAGCTGCTAAGCTTACGCCCGTCATGGAGCTAACGCATCTGGCACAGATGAATCGCCTTATGCTCCATACGGTAGAGAGCGGCACAGGCGGCCGCGCGCGCATTCCGGGAAGAGATATTGGCGGAAAAACAGGGACAACAAATGATTTCCGTGATGCGTGGTTTGTCGGTTATCATCCCGATCTCGTAACAGGAGTCTGGGTTGGAAATGACGAAAATGCTCCGATGAAGCGTGTAACAGGCGGCACAATCCCAGCAGAGATATTCCATGACTATATGGACGGAACTTTACAGTTCTGGCCGAAATCAGACTTGATGGTGACACCTGACCCCAATCAAATTTCGCAGCAACGTATCCGCAAAAACCGATCGCTCGACACTCTCTTACAAACTATAGAAAATACATTGCCTTAATATAATATCAGGGCAGTATAACGGTTTTTCGACCATTTATAAAAGAGCGGTGTTCCGCGTGATGCTTGACGGCCTTTGCGAGAACACGGGACTCAACATCTCGGCCCATAGTTATAAGTTTGTCAGGCGTCATTGTATGATTCACTCTGACCACGTCTTGGTCGATAATTGGACCCTCATCCAAATCTGCCGTGACGTAATGAGCTGTTGCCCCAATGAGCTTCACCCCTCTTTCATAAGCCCGGTGATACGGCCTCGCGCCTTTAAAACTTGGAAGGAAGGAATGATGAATATTGATAATTTGACCTGAATAGTCCCGACAAAATGTATCTGATAAAATCTGCATATAGCGAGCAAGTACTATAAGGTCTGTATTCGTCTCTTTGATTAAACCCCTTAGCTGAGTTTCAGCGTCATTTTTTGTTGATCCCGTCACCGGAATATAATGATATTTCAACCCGAATGCCTCAATGAAGTCGCGCGATTTCTCATGGTTCGAAACGACCCCCGTTATGTCGATTGGCAAGCTATTATTCCGCCATCGGTAAATCAGATCGTTCAAACAATGATCAAATTTTGAGACCATTATGAGGGTTCGCATTTTAGCGACTGCCGGGATGATACGAGTCGTCAGGGTAAGTGTCTGACTGATTTCTTGAATTGACTCTTTGAGCTTTTGGAATTGACTGTCACCTATGCGAAATGAAATTCTCGAATAGAAACGTTCCGAGGACGGTGTTCCAAACTGGGCATGTTCCGTAATGAATCCGCCATGTTCAGACAGGCAGCGCGTGAGAGCGGCGACAATCCCTATTCGGTCCTCGCTCTCCGTTGTTAAAATGTAATCGGCCACATTATATCTCAGACGGATAAACCGGGCGAATGTCATAAGGAATATCTTCAAGTTCCCCTAAGGCCGCCTTTGCAGGCTCATCCAGTTTCACGTAAGTTTTCAGATAAGTTTCCGTCGCCTCATAGCTGCCGTCTCCTTGAAGGCGAACAATTTCTCCGGTCAGGTCAGCAATAGACTGCTCCAAGACCTCAAAATCTACGCGATAGCGCCTTTGTTCCGGAAGCCATTCTGCGGCGCCGGTCTGCATATAATAATTATATTGAAACGCGGCGCCCTTAGCGTGTGCTTCAGTTATCCCGAACCGCATAGATCTGAACAGACCGGTAAAATAGGTCGCCAAAAACGCTTCTTTTTCAGAGCTTGGTAATTCGCCACGCTCCATCATGTAAAGAATGTTATAGGCCCCCATGACATCAGCTTTACCTTCTTCCACGCCGGAATACAGATCTTTGAGTTGCGCGCTCACACTTGTTTCCTCTCCGTTGACTGTAATGTTTCCCGGTCCAAGAGAGTGAGACAATTCGTGGAAGAGCGTATTATAACTCATATATTTTTTGGTGGTAAGCAGGGCTTGATCATGCACCAGAACGCGCTCCCCAATTGGAGCCAAGATACGATCATATTTTGCGCCAAGAACATTATTCAAAATAACTTTTTTCGCGCCTTTGGCTTCCCGCACCCGCTCATCATTGGGTAAGTTAAAGGCAATCGTCTGTACGCCATTTTCATTATCGCCTCCGCCATGAACTTGATAGGTCACAGCAATCGGGGATGCAAAACCTCGCGAGAAATTCTTGTACCGATCTTCAACGGGAAGATTAGCCTCCATATCGCGAAGATAGTTTTTATATTTTGCAAGAGCTGCGGATTCTTCTGGGTTTTTGATTGTAACAAAGCTCTCATAAGCCGTTTTATACCCGAACAAACCATCATCATAGACTTCGTAAGGACCGATTGCGACTTCGATATCTCCGTTCAAATCCATCCAAGCCATCTCTGATTCGAAATATTCATCGTTTAAAAACGCCTCAGCGCGTAGGTTCAAGAATTTGGTCAAACTCGCGTTCTCAGAAAGCTCTGCCGCTTCGCGCAGGAGCTGTGCAGCCGGTTCCAAAAACTTCGCATATTCGACATGATAAGGAATAGCTTTAAGACCACCATCTTCAGTGCGGCGAATTACGGTATAGCCCGAAGTGAAAGCTGCTTCGTCACTTGGGTGAGCGGCAATCCAGTCTTCAAACTCCTGACGCGTCATATCGGTTGGGTAGAACCCTCCTCCCTCAGCGCATTGCGTATCCCCGTAGAAAGCAAAGTCGCTCTCCAGGCTATCACAGGGGCCATAATGAAGGTCGAACATGGCAAGCTGGGTTTTCGATCCGTTCTGCGCAATCTCTTCTCTTAGGGCAGGATAGTCTGCGCCCCTTTGACGGAGATAAATTTCGGAAAGATATTCACTGGCCTGAATGAGTTTATTCACCACCGCTTTTTCAGACGCGCTAAGAAAACTCGTATCGGGATTCATATCGACTTTCGCGAATTTTTCGTACTGAGCGGCCACATCATATTCTGTGCCATCCTCCTTCATCATTTTTGGAGACGTTACGCAGGCCGAGAGAAGAGCAGCTGTCGAGAGGGCGATGAGGGATGATTTGAAGTGAAAAACACGCATAAACTTATCCTATATCTATTTGAAACGGTCAGAGCTGTAAAAGGCCTGCAATACAACCCAATCTCCGCAACCATCTTTTATTAAGATCATACTAGTCACAGAACCGGACCAGGCCAAGGTTTAAAGCTGGGCGGCGATTTCTCCGGCTAATAATTTAAGGGCATCTATTTCGCTGGATTGGGCCTCACCGTGCCCAGCAAAAGCTTCGCCTTCAAATTTTGGAATGACATGCACATGTAGATGAAAAACGGACTGTCCCGCCGGAGCCCCGTTAAACTGTGTCACAACAATTCCATCGGGGTTAAATGCTTTATCCACGGCTTGGGCGACGCGCTGAACTGTTCCGAACAAGCGCCCTATATCTTTTGGAGCAAGTTCCAATAGGTTCCGCACGGGGCGTTTCGGAATAATGAGGCAGTGACCGCGAGACTGCGGAAAGGCATCCATAATAACGAGCGTATCTTTATCTTCCGTGACTTTCGCTGCCGGAATTTCTCCATTGATAATTTTAGCAAAAATATTGGTCGGATCATATTTGGCGTGCAAGGTCATGCCTTAGACCTAACGATAATCATTTGAAAAGTCAGCAAAGCTTTTGACTAAATTGGGAAGGCTTTAACAGTTTTCCGCTTTTAGCGTCTCCCGTAGACCAGTTTTGTAATCCTTGTATTTTGGAGCCCATCCCAATTCCTGCCGCGCGCGACTGATATCCACGCGTTTCGCCTCGCGGTAAAAACTACGAGCCATTTTAGACACGCTTTCATCATCAAGGCCGACCCGAGGGGGTTTCGTAACGCCTATAAGCTCTGCGGCATAATCCAAAACATCCTGAGGTGCGGCTGGATGACCGTCTGCGATATTATAGATACGTTGCGGATTAGGCGCGTCCATTGATGCCATCACTGCCGAAACTATATCGTCCACATGAATGCGATTGACGATATGCTGCTCTTTTATAACGGCGCGAGCCTGCCCATTTTTCAGCTTTTCAAAAGGTGAGCGTCCAGGCCCGTATATTCCGGCAAGCCGAAAAACATGGACAGGCCAAAGCGTTTCAATCCATTCGATTTCAGCTTCAGCCCGGGCGATGCCGCGTTTTAAACTTGGCGAGGGCGCCTCGCCTTCAAATGCCCATTGGCCAGATCGATCACCATAAACACTAGTCGCTGAGAGATAACCGATCCAGCTTGCCTGTATTCCTGTTTCCCTCAGGACTGAAAGAACAGGGTCATAAAACCCATTTTCATCGGGTGTTTTTTTCGGCGAGATAGAGCTGAGGATAAGATCGGCCTTTTTAAATGCCTTCTTCAATTCAGAGTCTCTTAAATCCTCGGTAATTAGCGGGGTGATCCCGCCTTTTTTTATCGCTTCGGCGTGTTCCGGGGAACGAGTAGTCCCTAAAACCTGATAACCCCGGGCTAAAAGGGCAGGCGCGAGATGGCAGGCGACATATCCGGCGCCTAAAAGCAAGGCCGTTTTCCCTGTTATAGCTGTCTGCGAATTAATGTGGCTCGGCATTGCTGTGCCGCTCCTCCCCTTGCTAAAGGCGCTCTCATGTTACGACGCCCTTTTATCTATTTCCCCCCTGTCTTATCGGCTATGTCTGCGGTGGCAATGACCTTTCTTACTTCGCCTGCCTTTGCAGACGATATGACGGACGCTTTTGACCAGAAACACAAAGAATGTCTGGAACGTATCGCCGAAGACTCTGATCTAGCCTATGAAGAAGCCATGATTTGGAGGTCTGAAGGCGGAGGCCGCCGAGCCAAGCATTGCGAAGCTATGGCACTTTTTTCCTTGGGCCACGAAGATGAAGCCGCCCACCGGCTGGATCAGCTGGCCAAGGCTTCTGATGGCGGCTCCCCAGCTATGCGGGCGGATTTTTATGCCGAAGCCGCAAATTTCTGGCTTATCTCTAAGGATCCAAAGAAAGCCTATGCGTCTGCCTCAGCTGGATTGAAATTAAAAGAAGATCATACGGACCTGAGGATCGCCCGCGCACGCGCCTATAGTCTTGAGGGGCGTTATGATTACGCAGAAACAGATTTGACCTCAGCCCTTGTCTTCGACCCGGAAAGTGCGGCGGCTTTTCGCTACCGCGCAGACGCAAGAATGCAACAGGATAGGTTAGAAGCTGCGCTCGAGGATATTGAAACCTCCCTAAGCCTCAACCCTGAAAGTGTAGAGACTGCTGTGCTTCGGGGACGCATCAGGGAAGCCATCCGCAAACAGGAGGCATCCGAGACGGAGAGTGAAGCTGAACAACCTTAGTTTAGGGCAAAAAATTTGAGTAACTTCGGGGGCTGTCAGCCCCCCTTTTATTTACTGTTGCAACTCAAGTGTCTCGAGGAAAAATTCGAGAATTTGACGATCCCGATGAATACGGTTCTCGGTTTTGCGGAAGCCGTGCTTCTCACCCGGATACGTCATCACTCGCAGATTCTGCTTACCGGCGGTTTGCATGGCATCCATGAATTTGATGGAGTGACGGAACACGACATTATCATCTGCCATACCGTGGAGAAGAAGAATCGGTTCTGTGATACCGTCAATATGCTCGAAAACACTGCTCTTTTCATAGGCGTCTTCTGTGTAGTTTGTAGAATCCGGATTAGGGTCGCCCAAATAGCGTTCGGTATATGCGGTGTCGTACAATCTCCAGTCAGTGACCGGAGCTCCGGCGACGCCGCTGGCATAAATATCAGTCTGACCCAGCATTTGTAGCGTCATATATCCACCATAAGACCAACCATAAATGCCCATACGGTCATCGTCGATAAAGCTCTGAGCCCGGAGGAAATCTGCTCCGGCAATCTGGTCTGTCACTTCAACCGTACCCATAGCCCGGTTCAAACCGTCTTCAAATTTTTTCCCGTGATTACTTGCTCCGCGTCCGTCTATTTGAAAGACAACAAAGCCGTGATGCGCCAACATTTGCGCAAATTGATTGCGGAAATCGCGTTTAACCCGCTGCACGCCCGGACCGTTATAGACGATTGTTATGCTCGCGCGTTCCTGACCTGGTTTCAAATCAAGCGGTTTGAAAAGCATATAGTCGAGCTTTGTACCGTCTTTACCGCTGATTTGTCCAAATTCAGGCGTGATGTGGTTGGACAAAAACGGCGCGTAAGGATGGTCACCATCCAATGTGTTTTCGTTAAGCCAGGCCAGGGCCGTTCCGTCAGACTCAAAGGCGCGAGTTTGTGACGGCGTCTTAACGCCGCTATAAGTCCCTATATAACGCGAGCAATCACGGTTAAAACTGGCAGAATGCTGGCCCGCACCTTGAGTAATTTGTGTGACTGTTCCTGCAAACTCAGTCGCCGAATTATCTTTTTCGTCGCTATCTGTTTCAGATTCGCTTGCCTCTTTTGCCCCCTCTTCTGCCTCTTCAGATTGAGAGATTTTAAAAACATGGTTTTCCAGAGGACTTTCTTGCCAACCAGAGACATAAAGATCGCCGGTCTGTTTATTCTGGCACAGTAAATTATTTACATTCAAAGTTTCAGGCGTGAGAGCTGTTATCTCCCCTTGGGTTTCGATTCTAAAAATTTGGCGGAGATTATTCCGTTCGGCGGACCACAAAAGGCTACCATCGGACTGCGTTCTCAAATCATTTCCGATATTCAACCAAGTCGGAGAGGTTTCAGTATATAAAACCTCAGTATTCCCGTTTCGCACATTATAGCGGCGGAAAGTGTGTGTTTTGTTGTCTCTTGATAATACTCCGGCCACTAAGGACTTTCCGTCTTCATCCCAGATGACGCGTGTTAGATAAATGTCTTCGTCATTCCCAAGGTTGAGCCAGCGGGTTTTTCCGCCTTTAGAGCTGACGACTCCCAATTTTACGGTGGCATTGGCTGTGCCTGCAAAAGGGTAACGCTGTGAGATATTTTCAACTCCATCAGCGCCGAAATCAAGGCGGCTTTCAATAGCAATCTCGGATTCATCAATTTGGGTATAGGCCACATAATTTGCATCCGGAGAGAGCCAGAAACCTGTATTCCGATCTAATTCTTCCTGTACGACAAAGCTGGCCGTCGCATTACGGACCGTTTCGCTTGCGCCGTCAGAAAGTTGGCGCTCCAACCCGGTTGATAAATCTTTTATGAAAAGCTCATTGGCGCGAACATAAGCGACTTTGCTGCCATCGGCGCTAACTTTCGGGTCGGTTTCGAACTCTTTTGTCGCTGTGACTTGACGGCTTTCTTGCGCTTCTAAATCATACAGATAAATATCTCCGCCCAGAGGGAATAAAAGCAAATTCTCGCCAACCCAAGAATAAGAGATAATTCCTTTACCATATTCACGCGCGCGCTCTCGGCGGTTTTTTTCTTCTTCGGATAAAACTTCCGGTTCTCCAAGCAGGTCCGTTGAACTGACTAAAAGTCGACCTTCCCCCGTTGTCAGGTCATACGCCCAAAGGTCCTGCTGCCTGGCGTCGTCCTCGCGGCCCTGCAAAACGGTAATGAACTCTCCGCTAGGCGCAATTTCCGGACTGGAGAGAGTCTTTCCGGCCAGAGCAGGGGAGCCGTTAATATTTTCAGGGGTAAGATAGCCGTCCCCCGGCTCCGCTTTGAGATTTGTGGTCGGTTGTTGGCGAGTCTGAGCCTGCCTTGCCGCGGCCTGCAAACTGTCCTGTGACGCTATCGGTGAGGACGTTTCGGTTTCACTCACCCCTTCTGCGGGCTCTATTCGTTCATTGTTACAAGCAGCAAGTGAAAGCCCCCCTGCCAGAAATACCGCCAAAGTGGCTCTACGAATTATTGTCGTATTTAGAGTCAGAATCTTAGAATTTAGTCGGAGAGACGACATTACACAGCCTTGTATCGGAACAGCTCTTTTAAGAGGTGTCATAAATTGATATTTCCGTTAAATATCATGCAGGCCAGTCATTCAAGTTATTCTCGCAATTGAGACACGTCTTTCACGCAAAATTTTGCTTATCACTTTGCAAAGCTTTTGCTTTTGGATAGGGTTTCCCAATGCCGGATTTGCGCCCAGTCTTTTTTGTTATCGGCTTAATGGTCGCTGTTCTGGGCTTACTGATGTTCATTCCCATGGGTATCGATATGGCTTTCGAAGGGCGCTCGTGGCGCGCTTTTGCCGTTTCCGGAATTTTAACATCATTATTTGGCGGAGCCCTATCCCTCGCTAACTATACGCCCAAACCTGATTTACGCGCTCGGGGGGCTTTTCTTCTTACTGTATTCAGCTGGGTATCCCTATCTATATTCTCCTCCATTCCATTCATTATGGAGCCAATTGGATTATCTGTTACCGACGCGCTTTTTGAAGCAACCTCCGGCATCACAACTACCGGCGCGACAATTCTGACAGGACTGGATGATTTGCCAGAAGGTGTACTCCTTTGGCGAGCAATGCTTCAATGGATTGGCGGAATTGGTATAATTGTCACCGCGATGGCTGTGCTTCCCATGCTTAAAGTCGGCGGGATGCAGCTTTTCCGCTTGGAAAGTTCGGATATGGGCGAAAAAATTCTGCCCCGGGCGGCGTCTATTGCTATGGCCATTTCCCTGATTTACCTCACTTTGACCCTCGCCTGCGCCATTTTGTATATGGTTGTGGGAATGAGCGGGTTTGACGCCTTGGCCCATGCCATGACAACGCTGGCAACAGGGGGGTTTTCGACCTCTGACGCATCTATGGGAGGGTTTATGGACCAAGGAGCTGATCTGGTCGGCATGGTGTTCATGATCGCTGGCGGCATCCCCTTTGGGGTTTATCTTCTTATGACACGCGGTGATTTTAAAGCCCCCTTAAAGGACCCACAAGTCAGAGCCTTTATACTGGTCTTATTAAGTCTCAGCCTGGCCATTGCTTTTATCCTATGGCTTGGAACAGAGTTTGGCTCCGCTAGTAATGAAGGTTTTTGGCAAGCATTACGGCTCTCGTCTTTTAATACGATTTCGATTGTGACTGGCACAGGCTATGCAACAGCAGATTATAATCTCTGGGGACCTTTGGCTGTAGCCAGCTTTTTCTGTTTTATGTTTATTGGCGGCTGCGCCGGATCAACTGCGTGTTCTATTAAGATATTCCGCTATCAGGTCGCGTTTGAAGGCTTACGCGCTTATCTCTTTAAAATGCCGCGGAACCATGCTGTGGCGCCGCTGCGTTATGGCGGGCGAGTTTTGCCGGAAACTGTAGTGTATTCCGTCTTGGGATATTTCTTCTTGTTTTTCCTCACTTTTGCCGTGACCGCAATTTTATTATCCATCATAGGTCTCGACCCTTTGACGGCGTGGTCAGGCGCAGGAAGCGCCGTCGCCAATGTTGGGCCAGGATTGGGAGACATAATCGGTCCTGCCGGAACGTATCAGTCGCTGCCTCACAGCGCAAAATGGGTTTTGATGACGGCGATGATTATAGGCCGATTGGAAATCATTACAGCTTTGGTCGTGCTCAGCCCCGGATTTTGGCGGACATAGCGCTCAAAGTTTTTCGATTAAGATTAAAGCTCGCTCAATTCAAAAATGTAATCTGTCGCGCAAAACTCGCAATTGGCTTTGATGATGCCCTCTTCGGCCATATCTTCAAGGGCGTTTCTTTCGAAGCTTTTAAGTGTGTTTTCCAAGCGCTCTCTCGAACATCTGCATTGTCCGGAAATTTTATGAGTTTCAACAATACGGACACCATCTTCATGAAATAAACGGAAAAGCAATCTATTCTGAGATAGGTCTGGATCAATTAACTCCGCGTCGCTCAGAGTGCCAAAGAGGGAACGCGCGGTATCCCATGCCTCTTGCGTGTCGCCGCGAGCACTATCATCAGCGATTTTCTGGATCATCATCCCGCCGCCGCGCCATAAGGGATCGCTTCCGGTTTCTTGAACCTGGCCGACTGCCAGTCGGATTTCCGTTGGGATTTGCTCAGATTGTTCAAAATAGTGTTGGGCACAGTCAGAGAGCCGCTCACCTTGAATAGCCGCTAGCCCCTGATATTGATCCATGTCAGGGCCTTGATCTATAGTCATCGAGAAAGTTCCCCCGCCTAAAAGGGTTTCTGCACCGGGGTTACGGTTATCAAGTTTGGTTTCTTTCAGTTTTTCGTCGTCCCAACGGGCGTACCCCCGAATGGCCCCGTCCGTCGTGCAATCTGCCATAAGCAGGCTTACGGCGCCGTCATTTGTGCCATGGCATTGAACCACTAATCGGCCCTCAAATTTAAGCGCTTGTGTCACAAGGGCGCCAGTCAGCATCGCTTCGCCCAATAAGCGTGCGATTTCGTCCGGATAACGGGGCTCGCCTTTCGGCCCGGTCAAAGCATCATTTAGGGCTTTTCCAAGATGAACGGCACGACCCCGCACAGGTTGTCCGTCTAATTGAAAAACGGTTACTTCATTATCGGTTAATTTATCGAGGTCAGCGATAGGCTGTTTTATTTCGGTCATGGCGCTCATGTGGGGTTTACATAGTCGGCTTGCAAGGGAGTTTGTGTTGCCGAGCTGAGCGAGTAATCCCTCTCTTAAAAAAAAAAGCCCCGCTGGCAAGGCGAGGCAAAAAAGGAGGGTGGGAGGACCCTCAAAATTTTTTAAAGTAAGAGTGAGGTTTAAGCGCTCATTTTATCCTTGGAGGGATCCCGCAAAACATAGCCTCGGCCCCAGACAGTTTCGATGTAGTGATCGCCTTGTGTAGCCGACGCCAATTTCTTGCGCAATTTACAGATAAAGACGTCGATAATCTTCAATTCGGGTTCATCCATACCACCGTAAAGATGGTTCAGGAACATTTCCTTTGTCAGGGTCGTCCCTTTGCGAAGGGATAAAAGCTCCAGCATTTGATATTCTTTGCCGGTCAGGTGAACACGGTGATCGCCGACTTCAACTGTCTTGGCATCGAGGTTCACTTTAATGTCGCCTGTTGTGATGACTGATTGGCTGTGACCCTTGGAACGGCGCACCACAGCGTGAATACGCGCGACCAGCTCGTCCTTGTGGAAAGGCTTAGTCATGTAATCGTCAGCGCCGGTTCCGAGGCCTCTGACTTTCGTATCAATGTCAGACGTACCGGACAGAATGAAGATAGGTGTATTGACCTTCGCCATACGCAATGTCTTCAGCACATCGAAGCCCGGCATATCAGGAAGGTTCAAGTCGAGAAGGATAATGTCATAATCGTAGAGTTTGCCGAGATCGACGCCTTCTTCCCCAAGGTCCGTTGTATAAACATTGAACCCTTCTGTCTTGAGCATTAGTTCAATGCCCTGTGCTGTCGCACTGTCATCCTCAATTAATAGTACACGCATACTTCCCTCCCAGGCGAATCATTGTCTCTAGCCGATGAGACATGGTTAATGGAACTCAATCGGTAAGGGAATCCCGTAAACCAAATGTTAACGGCATTAACCAATCTGACCGAAATGTCAGAAAAACTGCCATTTTATATGAGAAAGGCCGTTAATAGATCTAAACAGGCGGTAAGACCTCCTAATGTTTTTTAACCCTATCCCTTCACTGAATCGCAATTCTGTTGACCTATAAGAGTTTCAAAGACGGTTAGAGCGACAAATCATTTCATAAGATTTGCGTTTCTCTCCGGGCCTTCTGAGTAGAAGGATGGTGAAGATCGGCAACGATCACAGTGAGATATGTTGGGAGATAAAAATGGCACACTCTATGGATAAGTCTGTCCAGAAAACCAGATTTGCAATTTCCGAGTTGCAAAAGCGCATTGGTGTCCTTGAAGCCACTCGTGAGGATTTGGAGCGTCAAATCCGCAAGCTCAACGATAGCGTACCGGAAGATAATGTCGATCCGAATGCCCAAAAAGAAGGCTATGTCGCTTACGGCTCTTATGCCAATTCTGTTATTAATCGAAGAGAGAACCTACGACGTTCCCTTGACGACATTTTAGATCAGACCGGAAATCTTTCCGAGGATCTACGCATTGCTATGGATTCTCTCGACAGTTTCGAACGTGTTCGCGCCCGCCGCCTAGCTACAAAAGCAGAAAAAGCCATGAATCGCCGCACCGGATAATGAGAGACTGACGTATCTAACGAATAAATCACGCATTGATTTAGAAGCCCGCCTTAATTGGCGGGCTTTTTTTATGGCAGAGAAGAACACAATTCAAATTTGACCCTTTTTTAGCTTTGTCGGAAGGTGAGGCCAAAATATGCTTTGTGTCTCAGTGGATCACTTACACAGCGCCGCCAAGAAGAACCTCTTGAAGCTGATGCGCCCTATTAAGCTGGGAGCAAGAAGCGCCCTTTTAAGAAAGTCACAAACGGCTAAGCTTCACAATGGCTCGGTCATAAAGAACTACAGAGACCCAGAGCCAATGTCAGAAAGCAAATGGAATACCAGACTTCTATCTCGCTCTTTGCAGAACTACCCCCACCTCTAAAACGCAAAAAAGCCTTGGCAAGGACTTATCGTCCCTGTCAAGGCTTCGCTCCCACCACTGTCTTACCTAAGTAAGATCAGCCCTTGCCCCAAAGGAGTGACAGAAGTCTGTTTGAAAAAGAGGTTTCCTTAGAAGCGGTAACGACCGCGGAGCATGACCGGAATAGTAGTTCTTCCCCGGCTATTATTTGTTCCCGCTATCGGTGAACTGCCCGAAATGGTACTTGAGCTGTCCAGAGCCTGCGTATAGCGCACACCTGTTTCAATACCAATGGTGGAATAACGCGTTAACGGAGTTTCAATCCCCACGAGAGCAGCGGCGGAACCTACCCATCCACTATCATAAAATCGTGTGTTTAGGGCCGGAGTATCGACATTATTGATAGAGGCGTTCTCGAGTGAAATATCGTCGACATAACTTGCCCCCAGGCGCCCTTCCACATAGGGACGAACGCTATTAACAATGACTCCCGGACGGGGTTTGAAATATTGGCGCAAACCGATTTCGCCGCCGTAAGATTCATAATCTGACAAAGAGCCGCGAAGGTTTTGTCCCGTCGCGACATCGCCCCAATCCTGCACACCCGAGCTTTCCGCTTTTTCTAAATGCGCAATGGCGGTCACTTTGCGGTTTGGATTAACAGCATAGGATACACCCAGCTCTGCGCGGTAACCTGTATCATACATGTCGTTCCAAGACAGGTTATTGATATTTTTGCCCGCAATTTGATGCGTTTGGTCGCCCGTAACAGCGTCGCCACCAACAGGGAAAGCTGCCCCAATGCCGCCTTCAATATTCCAACGGGCTAAGCATTGCCCGCTGTGGCAGGCCTTTGGAGCCTGAGGGGCCGTGTTGTGACCGTAATAGCCGTTATGGGCCTGATGGTGTGAATAGTTATTCTGTCCACCAAATCCAAGGAAAGAACAGCCTGAAAGCGCGATTGTCGCTGCGCCGAGTAGTAAAATCCGCATTGTTTTCATCCTGTGTTCTGAATTGGCACAATTGCCGACACGTCAATGTGTTGCGTTATGGCCATGCAATTACAGCACCAGTCTAAATATTCTGATTGGAAACGTGGTTTATAGTGAGTAAAAAATTTGTCGAAAAATAATGTCTTGCAGACATAAAAAAAGCCCAACCAATGGTCGGGCTTTCAGATAAGATTTTAATTTTATTAGAAGCTAACGCGTCCGCGAAGTTTCACAGGCACCTGCCAACGGTCATCCGATTGCACATTTGTTTGCAAATCGTCTGTCCAGCGAATTCCAGTTTCAATGCCAATGGCTGTCCGGGCGCCAACTTGATACTCAGCGCCAATCACACCTGCCGCAGTCGGCGTCCACCCGCCCTCGACATATTGTTGCGTTTCAGTCCCGCCTGCGCCGCCGTTGAAGGCCGCAGATGTCTGACTTAGCGTTATATCATTAGTGTGAGTAAAACCACCGGAGACACCTACATAAGGGCGCAATCCTGTCAGGCCATTATTAAATCCGCCGACATATTTCCGAATTCCGCCTTCGACAGTATATTGTTCCATATCCGACAGGCGACCAGTAATCGGAGCGGTCACTCCGTTTTCTGTGGCATCACCCAATGAAAAGTCCTTACCCTCCGCTTCGCTATATCCAACGCGCGCTAGAACTGTTGTAGAGGGGCTAAGGTCATAAGTGGTTGCCAAATCATAGCTAACGCCGTTTTCAAACGCGTCTTTATAGCTAACTGCAGGCGTGGCAGAGACAAGTCTATTTGGATCCGGCTGTCCATTTTCATCCAAAGCCGGGCCGGCGCCCTTTCCCGGAAAAAGTTCTCCATCAACATCAAAGCTTGTGCCAATACCGGCCTCAAAGCCAAAGGGTAGAGCGGCACTTCCGCCGCGAAGGCCCGCCGTTTGATAGCTACAACATGCGCTCTCAACACGAACAGGTTGTTGATAACCACAACATGCGCCTCCGGCGGCATAGGGTTGCGGCACATATATTGGATCGCCCTGAATGTTTTGAACATAGGCGCCGTCTACATATTGCCCGTTAGACAATTGCGTCCCGACAACATTCTGTCCGTAGGCACTTCCTTGTCCGTAATTTGCCTGCCCATATGCCCCTTGAGCATATCCACTTTGACCGTATGCCGCTTGTTGACCGTATGCCCCTTGTTGACCGTAGCTCTCCTGTGCATACCCCTCTGACGATGCACCATAGGCAACTTGCCCATATTGGGGTTGGCCATAACCAGCTTGATTGTATCCAGCTTGAGCATATTGAGTTTGTCCGTAACCAGCCTGTTCATAGCCCATTTGGCCATATTGACCATACCCGGCCTGACCATACCCGGCTTGACCATAAGCCCCTGAGAAGCCTGCATATGACGCGTCATATGCGCCGCCTGCCTGATACCCATAATTGGCCTGATGTCCGCCCGAACCTAGCCAAGAGCAACCTGATAATAATACTGCTGATAAAGCGCAAACTGCGAGCCGCATATCGGCCTCCCTTTTCCCAAAACTGGTTCTATTCTGTTTCACTTTAAATCAGGTTATACTTAATAAAGCGTTGCCAAACCTAAAACAAAACCTTAACTTTCAATCGACTAAACGGTTAATCGCCATAATTAACGTCGATTTCCTAGAAATTATAACTTCCGCGAATGGTTAGTGGGATAGCAATATTAGTATCCCCTTTCTCATCATTGGCATATTTCCGAGCACCTTCAATACGTAGGCCCGTCTCGAATGCTAATCCAACGCGCGGCGTTAATTGCCAATCAATCCCTGCATTCAACTGACCAGATGGCACCCACTGGCTGTCATACAAATTGACTGTGCGTTCTTGTCCATCAAGATCATAAAATTGCGTCTCTTCCCCATCAGGATCATTAAATGCCTGCTCGTAAAACCTTTGCTGCTGATCAGTTGTGTAAGATACGGCATTGTAGTGAGACGCCCCGACAGAGGCCCCTAAGAAAGGTGTGATCGTATTGACACCCCCCGTTTTGTTGACCGGATTGAAGTAATGTCGCGCGCCGACTTCGACATCATACCGTTTCATATCTGTAAAATCGGCTGAAAAACGTGCAACATCTTCGCTCGGGATAAAAGCTGTTTGTGTTACAGAGGGGCCGAGTTGCGCGCCTGTGTCATCATAATTCGTTGTTGTAACATCCCGGTAAAGAGTAGCTTCGACCGTTCCGACCACGCCGGATTTTCCCTCTGCCGCAGAATAGCCGCCCTGAACAAAAACAGTATTTTTGTTCGACAGGATATATTCTCCGCCAATCGCAATACGCGTCGGTGTTGACCAGGCGTCATCAAATGAAACCGTCGGAGTTCTAGCTTCATCATAAAGCTCTCCTCCGAAACGATCTCTGGCTCCCGCTGTGTAAGTTGTCCCCTCGACACGACCACTCGCAACGGAGCCTTCTACGCGGCCTTCTGTAAAGACTTGCGGATTATAGCCAACCGTAGGATCAGTAGACAGACCCGTTTCAGGATCTGTGGGGAAGATCGCGTAATCCAGAACATTACCCTGAAAGCTTTTCTCCGCCCCGAGGCTTAAGGTTCCACGAAATTTTGGTTTGCGAATGTGTGGGCTTTGACGCTGATAGTTTGCCCCCTGATGCGCGGCGCTGCCGACATGGGAGCCATATCCGCCAGTGGTATAGCTCGGTTGGCCAAATTGTGGCTGTTGGGGGAAACCGTTTGTCGCTCTATATTGTGATGTTGCGATGGTAACAGCTGCCGGGTCACACCCTTGCGGCGCGGCGGATTGAGCCGTGTAAACCTGACACGGGTCATAAGCCTCTGGCGCCTGATAAGCCCCATATTGGCTATTTTGGGCATAAGTATTGTGTTTCTGATGGGAACTACCTGTTAGCCCCCCTAACCAAGAACACCCCGACAGGGCAATTGCCGATACCGCACATAATACAAGACGCATTAAACATCCCCCTCAAACGCAGGCGTCCGAAAAAGGAGGGACTCCTGACCATGGTTAACGAAGGAATGCCCTGTTTTGCTTAACAAGCCGTTTAAAAGCTGACTTTTTTAGGTGTTATTTAACTACGTTGACCTAAAGCTTATAAAAGTGAGAGCACGTTTTCCGGTGGCCGACCAATAATCGCTTGCTTGCCCCGCACAACGATTGGGCGCTCTATAAGTTTGGGGTTTTCGACCATTGCACTTAGAAGGGTCGCAGGATCTGTCTCATCTTTGAGACCTAATTCCTTATAGGCGGCCTCCCCTTTGCGCATGATTTCCTTAGGATCGCCAATCCCAAGACGAGTCATCAGAGTTTGCAGATCTGACGCGCTTAAACGATCTTCCAGATATTTAACGATGGTAGGCTCATACCCCGCCTCTTCAATCAGCGCCAAGGTCTGGCGGGATTTTGAGCAGCGCGGATTATGATAAATGGTAATATCCATGAGGAGCCTCTATTAAAATGCTAGTTGATTTCGCCCTATCATAACGCCATGACGGGACAATGAAAACGGTTTTAGTGATATCCTCTTTCGTCGCGTCCAGCCGCGTCGGGGCCACTGTCAGCGCGTTTTGCCTGCGGCGTGTAGGGGTGGAAACGATCGTTTTGCCCACAACCTTGATGGGCCGTCACCCCGGATGGGGGAACCCCGGCGGCGGCGCGGTGGAAACCACGCAAATTGAAATCATGTGGCAGGCCATCCGAAAACAAGGACTGCGCTTTGACGCTGTTCTTACGGGATATATGGGCCATGTCGATCATGCCGCCCTAAGCGCTCGCATAATTCGCGAAGTGAAACAGGACAATCCGGAAGCCATAATTCTTGTCGATCCGGTAATGGGTGATGAAGGCGCGCTCTATATCCCCGAAGACCGAGCGATGATGATTAAGTCCCAACTTGTGCCACTGGCCGACATATTAACCCCCAATGCTTGGGAGCTTTCATATTTGACGGGTAAGGACTCTGATACCGCCCCGGCAATCGCTCAAACAGCTAAAGACTGGCGCGCAGAGACGGATGTTTTAATCACATCCGTGCCTATCGATGAGAAAATCGGCGCTGTTCTCGTGACCTCTGAAGGGGCCTCTTTCGTTCAACATAAAAAATTCGATAAAGTGCCCCATGGTGGCGGGGACGCGCTGGCGGCAACTTATTTGGCGCAACTTCTTCTGGGGTTATCGCCTCGTCAGGCCTTGGAATTCTCTGTCGCGTCCATATTTGAAGTCATGTCCGCCGCTATAAAACTTGATGCTGGTGAACTGCCTTTGGTACGAAAACAAGATGCGCTTGTCAGGGCTGACCCTCTGATAAGTAGGAAGATAGACTTATGACCGACACGCCATTTGATATTTTTGCTGCCGAAGGATTAGACCCGGTCGTCGAGGCCTTCAAAGCAAATTTCGACGAGACGGATGAGATTGGCGCGCAATTTTGTCTTATGCGGAAAGGCGAAACTTTGCTCGATCTCAAAGGCGGCTGGATGGATCGCCAGAAAACATCGCCAGTTCAAGCAGATACTCTTTTCAGCATATTTTCCTCCGGCAAAGCCATGGCCGCATTGGTAATAGCTTGGCTCGCTGAAGAAGATCGCTTGGGTTATAACCAACTCGTGACCACGCTCTGGCCGGATTTCGGACAGCACGGCAAAGATAAGTTAACTATTGCAGAGATTATGTCCCACCAATCCGGTTTACCCGGAATTACGGATTCAAAGTGGAGCCCGGAAGACTGGTTTGATTGGGAAAAAACGATTAAAACCCTTGCTGCGCAAGAACCAATTTTCGAGCCGGGCACACAAACCGGATATCATCCCGTGACCTACGGTTTTCTCGCTGGGGAAATAGCTCGACTAGCCGATGAATCCCAGCGTCATTTAGGGCAGATCCTACGCGAAGAATTAGCTGCTCCAAACAACGCCGATGTCTGGATTGGACTACCTGCCAGTGAACATAAGCGCTGCGCCCAAATCGCTAAACCGAAAGCTATCGCCGACCTCGGTGAAATGAACGCTGCGACAAAAGCTGCCTTTATGAGCAAAGCTGCCTCTCCCGGCGGTAAGGGCGCCGCAGCTTGGCGAGAAGCGCAGCTTGCAGGATCGAATTGTCACGCCACCGCCAAAGGGCTGGCGACTCTCATGCAAATTGCGGTCAATGGGCGCTGTGAAGACACTGCCGTTCTAAGCGAAGATACGCTGACCGCCTTTCGTCAAAAACGAATTGGCGGAAATGACCTCGTCTTGCCTTTCGAAATTAATTTCGCAGCCGGCGTCATGCTTAATACGCCGAATTATTTTTACGGGCCATCAGCAGATACAGTGGGCCATAGTGGGTGGGGCGGATCATGTGTTTTTGCCGATCCAAAAACCGGATTGCATGGAGCCTATGTGATGAACCGTCAACACAACACCTTGATCGGAGACATCCGGTCGCGGCGTCTTATTGACGCCGCCTATAACGCGTTAGGAATAAACTCATGAGTGACAAAATACTAGAACGCCTCTGGGAAATGGGACCGACTCTTACGACGGAGACGCCCCACGCGAAACAGCTTGGCATTAAATTTGTGGCAGTAGATAAAGGCCGCGCGACCATGTCCCTGTCTTATAATAAAGAATTGATCGGCGACACTAATACAGGGGTCCTACATGGCGGCGCCGTAACAACTTTATTGGACCAAGCTTCAGGTCTGGCGTCAATAGCCGGATTTGAAACCCTCGGTGCAACCGCAACCTTGTCGCTTCGAATTGATTATATGCGTGCCGCCACACCCGAAAAAACGATTATTGCGCAAGCCCATTGTTACAAAGCTACCAAACATGTCGCCTTTATCCGGGCTGTCGCACATGATGGGGATGAGACAGACCCTATTGCCACGGCGCAAGCCTGCTTCATGGCCACAGGCCCGCGTCTTAATGCGGAGGATATCAAATGAGCCGCCCCCCAAAAACACCTACACATTCAGAAGATCCGTCGGAATCCTATCCCGATATTCGTAAATTTCTCGAATCTATTCCCTATGCTCAAACTCTCGGAGTAAAGCCATTTTTCATGGGGGAAGAGTTTACCCTTATACTTCCCTATAAGCGGGAGAATATCGGCAATCCAACGCTTCCCGCCTTACATGGCGGCGGTGTCGGCGGATTTATGGAAGTCTGTGCTATCGCCCAACTTTTCATGGGAAGCAAAGCAGAAAATTTATCGAAACCCATAGGCATTAATATTGATTATCTGCGCCGGGGCAAACCCATTGAGACCTATGCCCGCGCCGATATTTTCAGGCAAGGAAGCCGGGTGGCCAATGTCCGCGTTCGGGCATGGCAGGAGAGCTATGACTCTCCTATCGCTACCCTGCACGGACATTTCCTGACGGCAGAGGGTAGCGCGGATTAGCCTAACTCTTCTTTAAATAAGCGGCTACCAAGACAAGTCTTTGTCCGTTGATCTTGCCCTCAATATGGTCGGGGTTGTCGGTCAGGGAAATGCCGCGGACAGACGTGCCGCGTTTGGCAGTAAAGCCGGCGCCTTTGACAGGCAGGTCTTTGATAAGCGTAACCGTGTCGCCGGCGTTTAACACCGTCCCATTACTGTCCCGGGTCGGCGTAGAATTAATTGTCGGCACACCGGCCTCGGCCCAGGCTTTCACCTCATCTTCGAGATAAAGCATGTCGAGCGCTTCCTGGGCCCAAGCCTGTCCCGAAAGCTGACGAAGTAAACGATAGACCGTCACTTTTACTGAGTCCTCTTCATTCCACATTGAGGAGGTAAGGCATTGCCAGTAATCATTATGCTCTGTCGGCGCGGTCATATTAGCGGCGCATCTATCGCAAATCCTAATCTCCATCGGGGACGGAGCCTCTGTCAGAGCGTAGGGCGTCGTGGCGGGCGATTGTTCGCAAAGGGGGCATTGGGTCATATTCATTTAAGTCCGTCATTCCTCCGCTTTTCTCTTTAGGGTACGCAGAGCGGCGGTGAATCCATTTGTTGAATTTTCTAATTATTTTAGTTTTTACATTGGGTCTTAAGAAACCTAGTTCATCTCATTTAAGCTTCACACCTTCTTCAACGGCACGCATGGATTACCCGGTCGAGCCGGGTAATGACGGAGGTTGCAAAGGAGAAAAAACTTACTCCCGCCGCCAAGTTGTGCCGTCCGGGCTGTCCTCTAATACAATACCGCGCGCTTTGAGCTTATCGCGAATCTCGTCACTGCGTTTGAATTGCTCGCCCATCTTTGCTTTGTCACCCAGCTTTTTCGCAGCAATGGCAGCCATCTTGGCCGCGTCGCGCTGTTGGATCAGGTCGTTAATTTCATCTTCCTCATCGTCGGAGGTGTTGCCGCGGAACCACTCCTCCGGGTCTTTTTGGAGGAGGCCGAGAACGCGCGTCGTATTAATCATCATTGACAAAACGTCTGACGTCCCAGGGGGTGGTTTTCCCTGATCAATAAAACTTTGGAGTAACTCAGTTTCGCCGTCTTCAGATTTAAAGAAGTCGATAAGTCGCGACAAAAAATGCGGAGTGTTTAAATTATTATACAAAGATTGCATTAAACCGAGAGAAACGACTTCAGGATTATATATATATTCTTCGCCGATTTGCTTTTTCCGAGCCGCAACAAAAGTGTACCATCCATTTAGTTGGGATTTGCTTTGTGTAAGCAACTCTTCAGACCAATCCAATTCAGAATCGAAACTTGCCTTCAACAGTGCCAAACGAATAACTTCCCCGTCCCACACTTTCAGCAAGTCGTTGATAAGCGTGACATTCCCCAACGATTTGGACATCTTCTCGCTGCCCATATTGAGAAATTCATTGTGTACCCAATATTTAGCGAAAGGTTTTTCATTGGCGCAGCAGCTTTGCGCGATTTCATTTTCGTGATGCGGAAATTTCAGGTCGACACCGCCGCAGTGAATATCAATGGTTTCGCCGAGTGTCGCTTTGGACATGGCGGAACATTCAATATGCCAGCCGGGCCGGCCTTTGCCAAAAGATGCCTCCCACCCCACACCGTCCAGCTCCGGTTTCCAGAGCACGAAATCGGCCGCATTCCGCTTGCGCGCGACTTCGCCTTCCCCGACCCGGTCGCCGCCGCGCAGCGCGTCAAGCGTATTGCCGGAGAGCTTGCCGTAATCGTCATATTTGGACACGTCGAAAAAGACATGGCCGTCAGATTCATAGGCGAAATCTTTTTCAATTAATTGTTCGATCATCTGGGCCATATGCGAAATATGGTTCGTGGCCTTTGGCTGATGCGTTGGCGGGAGGCATCCTATTGCTGCTAAATCGTCGTTATAAATACGCGCATATTTTTCCGTGATTTCGGAAATCGGCACGTCTTGTTCTTTGGCGGCCGCGATAATCTTATCATCCACATCCGTAATATTGCGCGCATAGACGACATGGTCTTCGCCGTAGATATGGCGGAGCACGCGGAAAAGCACATCCGCGACCACCGCGGCGCGGGCATTACCGATATGAGCGTAGGAATAAACTGTCGGCCCGCAATTATACATTGTCACCCGTTTCGGGTCTTGCGGGATAAACCGTTCTTTTTTCCGCGTCATCGAATTATAGAGCGTTAGGGGATGTTCTTCCGTAATCATGGCGGTGTCTCTACCCAATGCTGTTCTTGTTTGAAAGCCTCTCTTGTCTGTCAAATGGGTTTTGTTCAAAAGACGGTCATGAGTAACCCTTTCAAGAAACAGCAAATCATTGTCGGCGTTCTCGCTCTGTTGGTTTTGGCGGTCGCCATTTTCAATCGTCCGGATACTGGAGACGGGGAGCTTCATTTCGATATCAAAGGTACCAAAGCCTATGTTTACGGCACCACAGATAGTGCCTCCGCCGGAGCGGTGGACGACTTGGTTCAGGAGAACCCGCAAATAGATACGCTGGTTTTAAAATATATGCCGGGTACGGTGGATGCGGATCAAAATTTGCGTCTGGCCAGATCAGTCCGGCGCAATCGTTTGAAAACCCACCTTGAAAGAAATAGTCGTATTGCCTCCGGCGCCGTGGATTTGTTTCTTGCCGGGACTGAACGCACCATGGCCTGCGGCGCGCAGATCGGCGTGCATAGTTGGTCTATTGTCGGACTCGAAACCTACGAGCCGAGGAAAGACATCTTTGACGCCAGGCAAAGACGCCAAGAAGGATTTCTGCGTGATATGGGAATTGATCCGGATTTTTATGTTTTCACGCGAGACGCCGCCTCTCCGCAAGAGTTACACATACTTTCACCGGAAGAGATAAATCGGTATAACCTTCTCTCTACTTCCTTGGTTTGTTGACTATAAATCAATTTCATTTGATGTCGGAATACGGAACGCCCTTCGTGTCTTATCTTGTCATTTTATTACAATTTGCTTCACTTCTTAAAATAAACTAAAAATATGTATAACGGGTGGTCGCATAGCTTATAATTTGGCCTCATTTAACCCGTTACGAGACAATTGTTTTTTTAAACTGGAGAGTTTCATGACCCATTTATCCCGCACTTTATCCCTTTCGGTTGCTGCAATCGCTTTACTGGCCACGCCGGCTTTCGCCCAAATGTCTGACGCCGTCAAAGACAAAGCTGTCGATGTCGCCAAAGAAAAAGCCAAAGAAGTCGTCAAAGAAAAAGCCCTAAAAATGGTCGAGGAAGAGTCAACAGAATCGACTGAAGCAGCAGCGGAGGCGGCGGTGGAGGCCGAAGTAGAAGCCGATACTATGGAGAGTTCGGTAGAGGCAGAAACGAAAGCTATGGAAGCCGCAGAAGACGCAACAATGGATGCTGTTAAAGAAGCTGCAGAAGAAGACTCTATGGAAATGGTCGAGGAAGAAGCAGTAGAAGCAGCAAAAGACGCAGCAATGGAGTCTGCTAAAGACGCCGCACCTAGCCTAAGTGACGCCGCTGTTTTGGACGCAGCCAAAGACGCAGCTGAAGAAAAAGCTACTGACGTCGTCAAAAAAATGGCGAAGGAGAAAGCAGAAGACGCAGCTAAAGATACGGTAAAAGATGTTATGAAAAACAAATCTACCGGAACCATGGGGATGAAACCGGTCTTAGGTAAACCAAGTAAAACAGACATGGCAAAAGACGCGATTAAAGAGGCAATGGAGCCCAATGCCGACGAAGACAAGAAAGGAACCGTCGTTGATACGCCGGAAATCTCTACCCCCTCAATGGCCGCAGAAGGATCTGTTGAGAGCGTCGTTGTATCCTGTCCCGAAGGAACAACTGCCCAAGAAGATGGAACTTGTATGATAACAGGTGATTACGAAGAGTAAGCGCCGATCTTTTTAGTCTAGTCAAATTACCGTTTTGCAGGCTAGCTTTTCTAGGCTAGCCTGCCTATATGCTCGTTTATGAATAATGAACCTGCCTCTAAACTTTCCCTTAAAGCCGTGAATGATGCCTCTCGCCCATCAAAAGAAGAAGCGATGGAAGCTGTTCGGACGCTCATCGCCTGGGCTGGAGACAATCCAGACCGCGAAGGGCTGAAAGACACGCCTAAACGCGTTGTGCAAGCTTACCGCGAATGGTTTCGCGGTTATGAGATGGACCCGGCCGAAGAACTGTCCCGCGTTTTTGAGGATGTTTCAGGCTATGACGACATGGTTATCTTGCGCGAGATCGATATTGAAAGCCATTGTGAGCACCACATCGCTCCGTTCATTGGTAAAGCCTATGTTGCCTATCTGCCAACGGAAAAAGTAGTTGGAATCTCCAAACTCGTCAAAGTCGTCGAGGTTTTTTCCAAACGCCTCCAGACGCAAGAAACCATGACCGCCCAAATCGCGGACGCCATTGACGATGCGCTACAACCACGCGGTACGGCGATCATGGTTGACGCTGTACACCAATGCATGACAACGCGCGGTGTGCATCACCCGGATGTCTCGACGATTACCACACAGTTTACCGGCGAATTTAAAACCAACCCGTCTTTACAGGATCGTTTCTTAAAATTGATAGGGAAATCTTAGGCAGGCAGTCTTTGTGTGCATTTCCGATCAGATTTGGAGCAAAGACGTTTGAGTTTTCGCATCATGCCTTCCCCTTTTGAATTGTTATGCCGGCTGGGTGGCCGGAACGCGTGTTGCCCGTAAGTGCAGCGCATGAAACTCCTTTCGGTCGGTTCGTTTTCGACACCGCCAATTGGCCCCGCGCATATGACACAGCCATGACGGCTATGTGAATCCTGTACGAAACATAGTTAATAGAAAGTTAAATCAGCGCACGCTTTATCAAGTCGGTTTTATATCTCTCGCCAGCAGATAAAGTCGCCCGATTGTCGAGCGTTATGAATAAACTTCCATCATTCTGTTGCGAAGTTTCACGAATCATATTTCTTTGCACCAAATGAGGACGGTAGACTCTGATCTGGGTTCCTCCAGCCTCTCCAATCAGTGTTTCAGCTGCTTCCTCGCAACTTTTGGCGGATGTCTCTTAATCCATGAAATATTCATTCGCCGCATGAAACTTATGCGATAGCTTTCCGACTTAAAATACAGATTTAAAATTGATAAAAAGGCTAAGCGTGAATCAATAAACTGCTTGGCAAAGCTCTAAACTCCACTCAGGATAAATTGAAAAACTCAAAAGGGTCCTTTTCATTTTAGACGGCGAGGAATCCTTTCAACCCCGTCAGCCATTTCTCCTTCAGAATCGCCTTCGCCCCGTTCATTCCCTCGGCGGGGCATGGTTATAGAATATGTTGTTTCTTGACGGGAAACCATTCCATCCTTGTTTTCATCAGCCCGGTCAAATTCGGACATTAACCCGTTTGAAAATTCCCTTTTTGTTAACCCGCCGTTGAAGTCAGAATCAAAGCTTAGGAAATTTGGCATAACTTCCCTTGAGCCCATGACTGACAAAGCCCAATTCCCATAATCAATCGCGCTAACTTTTGCGCCGGAATTCAGGATAGCCCATTCTTTCTCGATTCCAGTCTCTAACTCCCCCCTAGAGAGACCAGCCTGCCCATCGGTATCCATTGATGCAAACAGAAGTCCTACAGGCCGCACTGCAGAAATCGAGCCGCCGCTACGTAGATTGTCTTGCGGCGTGAGGCCGCGCATATCAGAGCCCGAACTCGACGCGCAAGCAGTCAGAGTAAATAGACAGGCAAGGCCAGTCATATTGCTCAACAAAGTTTTTGGAAGGGTCATATGTTTCATGGTCGGGCCTTATCAATTTATCCGGTATTAGGCGGCCCGATTAGGGGACACACGTTAAATTGCGTAAACTATCGCATAGTCATGCTAAAGTTCAATCTCTAGAGATTTAAATCTTTCTCTCCAGGATGGGAGCTTTCTCCATTCATTGGCGTATAAGCCCGGCTTGGCATAATAATAGTTGATAATGGTGTGGAAAAAAGGCGACGGTATGGGAGACGAAACAGTTTCGCGGAAACTTCATACAGGAACCTCCACTTGGGTAGATACCTCAACCACCCACCTCCCACATCAAAAGACACCTGCTAAAAGGTTTTACGATGTCATTGTCATTGGAAGCGGAATTAGCGGAGCTTTGTCCGCCTATACTTTAGCGGACGGTATTCGATCGGTTCTTGTCCTGGATAAGCGCACCCCTGTCACTGGCAGCACATTGGCCAGTACGGCGATGTTACAGCATGAAATTGATGTTTCACTGACTGACTTGTCCACTATGATTGGTGCGGAAAAAGCGGCTCGAGCTTGGAGGCGCTCCGCTAAAGCCGTCGAAACGCTGAAAGATATTATTCTGTGGGACAATATAGACTGCGATTTTCAGGTCAAAGATACGATTTACCTGTCCGGTCCTGAGATGGGATATCGGGCGATGAAACGCGAAACCGCGCTTCGCTGCAAACAAGGATTGGACGCGCAATATCTGACGGGCTCCGAATTAAAAGAGAAATATGGGATAGACCGAACAGCCGCAATAGTGAGTAAGCCGTCCGCCTCTTGTAATCCGGCGCAACTAACAGCGGGGCTATTAAAACGCGCGCTCGCCAAAGGGGCTGAACTTGTATCGCCCCTGGAAGTCACAGACATTCTAGCGACTCAAGAGGAAGTGTCTTTACGTCTTTCTGATAAAAGAAAACTCACCTGCCGACATTTGGTAATTGCTACCGGCTATGAGGTACTTCGCAAGTTAAAGAATGAAAACCACTCCATCATTTCGACTTGGGCTTTAACAGCAAAGCCAAAATCTCCTGTTCCGACGTGGATGGACCAAACCTTGGTTTGGGAAGCCGATGACCCCTATCTTTATTTTCGGCTTACTAGAGACGGATATTTGATTGCCGGAGGAGAAGATGAAGAATTCAAAAAAAGTCATTATAACCGCAAGAAGCTTCATGAAAAAACCGATAAAATCCTGCGTAAGATAGAAAGTCTGCTGGGCATAGAATTTAACACGCCGGATTATAGATGGGCCGCGCCCTTTGGAACGACTATGACGGGCCTGCCACTTATCGGCGCTGTGCCCAAAGAGCCAAATGTCTATACAGCAATGGGGTTTGGCGGAAACGGTATCACATTCAGTATGATAGCTGCCGAAATCATCACTAAACTAATTGAGGGTGAAACGGACGAGGATCAGGATATATTCGCGCTAAATTGACAGAGTTTTTTTCTACCCTGACAAGGCATAAATTCCGTCCCGGCCTACCGCAAAATAGCATCGTTCGCCGATCAATTCCTTAGAGATTGCAGAGTGATCTATATTCAACCCTCCGGTGTACGCACCAAAACTCGGCAAAATGATACGCGCGCTCGAGCTTGCAAAACAAGGCCGGATTTGCGTGCGTCGTCGGGTGGTAATTCGAATTTTCGGGTGAAGATGACCGCAAATATTGACTCCGCCCTTGATCGGATTTGTCGGGAGATGAGTGAGTAGAAACTTACCACATTCCATATGATCTTCCTGCATACCGGCCAAACCAATCGGAATGTCGGGATCATGATTGCCTAAGATCCAGACAAAATCTGATACACTTTCGACAATTCTATTAATGGTATTGAAGTCGGTTTTTGAAAGTCGGTCTCCTGCGGCTGTATCATGGAAACTATCCCCCAGAGCGGCGACCCTCTTGGGACGGTAAATCGCAATTAAATCTGTTAGGCGCTCTATCGTATCCGCTGTATCATAGGTCGGCAGAGGAGCAAGCCCATTGGCTTGTAAGTAACTTCCCTTTTCAAAGTGGAGGTCAGCCACCAAAAGCGTTTCACACTGAGGCAGGAAAGCAGCTTTACGGTAGTCGAGAACAATTTGCCCGGCCTGAGTTAAAAATTCTAGGCGGGTCTTATTTAACTCGGGAATCGACAAAGTCCTGAACCTTTTCCAACATTGCGTTGCCGCGGTTGTCTCGCGACGCTTCCATTAACATTTGCGCTTCGGCCTCCCCGCGAATGGGTTCTCTCCCAATTTGCATCATAGCAGGGATAGATAAAGGCGAGGCATGAGGTAATGTTCGGAATACGGTCTGGTTCCGCACCTCTTTCAACCAATGTCGAAGCCGACCAATATCAAGAAGATCGTTTTCCGCCTCCTCGCGGGCAATGCGTAAAAGTATATGATCTGGATCATACTTTATAAGCACATCGTATATGAGATCCGTACTGAAAGTAACTTGTTTCATAGTCCGTTGCTGCCCCGGCAATCGTTGTTCTGTTAAGCCTGCGATTGTAGCAATTTTCCGAAAGCTGCGTTTGACCATAGGAGAATTGACAATCCAGTTTTCCAAATCTTCATCCAAGATATTAGGGGTAAGCAGGTCGGAGATATTATTGACAGGATTAAGCGTGGTTATGGTCAGGGCATAATCAGTGATCGTAAAATTAACAGGCTTAAGCCCTTTTTTCTCCATGCGTTTAGTTATCAAAAAGCCGAGCGCATTATTCACCTTACGTCCTTCAAAAGTATGCACAACCAAGACATGGTCTTGGCGGTCAAAGAAAGCCTCCGCTAAAACGCCGTGATGATCAGGAAGCTCTGAAAAATCTTTTTGTAATCTCAGCCAGTTTTGTACCTGTTGGGGTAAGCCTTGCCAATTTTGAGGATCGCTCAAAACTTCTTTTACGCCTTCCGCCAGATAGGACGAGAGCGGCATCATACCTCCCGCATAAGCGGGTATACGGGGCCGTGAGCGCGGGGCGGGATAGGCCTCAACCGCCATCTCTCGGATGCCTTGATAAGCGAGTACCTCACCACCAAAAGCAAATGTGTCGCCGGGCCTGAGGTTAATAACAAACTTTTCTTCTATTTCCCCAATGATCCGGCCCCGCTTTGATTTCGGTGAAGCCATCCGCCGCACTTTAAGCTTTGCAAACTCAACGATGGTTCCGATATTCATACGGTGACGCCGGGCTTGTTGATTACTGGCAATCGTGTAACCCTTGGATGTCGGTTTTAACCGCTGAAAGCGGGAATAATTTTTGAGGGCATAGCCCCCGTCTTCGGCAAAAGCGAGAAGTTCGTCAAAATCCGCTTTCCCTAAATGCCGATAAGGCGAGGCGGACCGAATTTCTTTCAGAGCCTCCCGCTTTTTAATTTTACCGGAGCACGCTCGATTGACCAAATATTGTATAACTACATCCATTGAGCCACGGCGATAGACGTCTCCATCCCTGTGGCCGGTTCTGATCGCCTCTATGGCGACGGCGCATTCGACGGCCTCTAAGGGGTTAGTGGGAACCAGAATCGCTTTAGACGGCTCATCCATACGGTGGTTCGAGCGGCCAATCCGCTGTAACAAACGCGACACGCCTTTCGGGGCGCCGATCTGTAAAATTAAGTCCACATCCCCCCAATCAATTCCCATCTCCAAGGCTGAGGTACTGACCACCGCCCGCATCTGACCAGAAGCAATTAGGTTTTCCGTCTTTTGTCGACGTTCTCGGGACAGGCTCCCGTGGTAAACGCCGATAGATAAGTTGCTCTCATTTATTTTCCAGAGCTGTTGAAACAAAAGCTCAGCTTGGGCCCGTGTATTTACAAAAACAATCGCCGTTTTTGCAGTCAGTATTTTTCTGTAAATATCCTTTACCGCAAAACGCGCTGAATGACCACCAAGGGGAAACTGGGACTCAGGCTCAATTATTTCTAAATGCGGCGGAGTATCACCTTTAACCTCTATTATTTCAGCGGCGCGGGCAGTTCCACCAAGCCAGTCCGCCGCTTTTTTTGGCTCTGCAATTGTCGCCGATAAGCCAAACCGAATATGGTCAGGGGCCAAAGTTTTAAGTCTCGCCAAAGCCAAAGACGTAAAATCTCCGCGCTTATTGGTAGCAAAGCTATGAAGTTCATCAATCACAACGCATTTAAGCGAAGCAAAATAGGCCGGAGCATTTTCATATGATAATAAAAGCATCAAACTCTCTGGCGTTGTCAAGAGAATGTCCGGCGGGACAGTTTGCTGTTTTTTCCGATGGTAGGGTTTTGTATCTCCGGTCCGGATACCCATTGTGATTGGGAGACCTAAATCTCTCACCGGTCGAGCGAGGTTGCGTTCGATATCATTCGTTAAAGCACGTAAAGGCGAAATATATAGAGTATGAAGCGCTGAATTTGTATTCTTGGGGCCAGAATGTATGTCAATAAGACTAGGCAAGAAACCCGCCAGCGTCTTACCTCCCCCCGTTGGGGCAATCAGCAACGTATCATCACCGCGCTCAAACGCGCTTACCATTTCTCTCTGGTAACCCCGAATTGACCAGCCTTGTTTTTCAAACCAATTATCAAATAATTGCGGAACGACTCCCTCCCTCAATCGCTTATCTGTCTGAGACGTATCCAACATATATATTCCTACGCACAAACACGGAGAGAGTTATGAAATTAATTACAGAATATCATCTCATCTTTACACCGGTAAAGTTAGGTCGTTAGACATATGAGTGCGGGGGAAACATGGATGGCAGTGCGGGACGGTCTGCTCTATTGTATACCGGCGAACTGTTATATTGATCCGCATGAGCCTGTTGGCCGAGCCATTATTACTCATGGACATGCTGATCACGCGCGATCGGGACATGGTGAAGTATTCGCGACGTCTGAGACAATCGCAATTATGAGAACGCGCTATTACACAAATGATAACACGCAGGAAACTGCGCTAAATTACGGAGAACGATTTGATCTAGGGAATGGAGTTACGCTCTGGTTTGCAAGTGCTGGCCATATTTTAGGATCCGCTCAGGCTGTATTGGAGTTTCAAGGAGAACGCGTTGTCGCAGCCGGCGATTTCAAGCGTCATCCAGATCCAACCTGTGCGCCTTTCGAAGTCGTCCCGTGTGATGTGTTCATTACCGAAGCTACATTTGCTTTACCTGTTTTCCAGCACCCACCATTGGAAAGAGAAGTTGACAAACTTATGCGCTCTATGGCGACGCTACCCGACCGCACTCACATTGTCGGCGTCTATGCTCTCGGCAAATGCCAACGGGTTATGAAAACCCTGCGATTGGCCGGGTACAAGCCTCCTTTTTATATTCATGGGGCCCTTAAGCGCCTCACAGAACTCTATGAAAGCTATGGTCAAGATTTTGGCGAGTGGGAGCTCGTCAGCGATATTCCACGGTCTAAGAAGGACTACTTTACGGGAAAGGTCGTTCTCTGCCCGCCCGCTCAAATAAATGACCGCTGGTCTCGACGGTTCGCAAATCCTTTGCCAACGGTCGCCAGTGGGTGGATGCAAATCAGAGCACGCGCCAGACAGAAACGCGCAGAAATGGCTTTGGTCGTCTCTGACCACGCGGATTGGGGCGACCTCTTACGGACGTGTGAGGAAACAAAAGCCAAAAATATCTGGATTACTCATGGCCGGGTGGAAGCCTTGGAATATGCCCTTAAACAACGGGGCATTAACGCCAAATCGTTGGACTTGATCGGGATGGAAGAGGAGGTTGGAGAATGAAGGATTTCTCTCGTTTGCTTGATGACCTCTACTTCACCAACTCGAATTTGGCCAAGGAAACGATACTTTCTAATTATTTACGTGAGACGCCTGATCCAGACAGAGGGTGGGCCCTTGCAGCAATCGCCGGAACGCTCTCTTTTGATCTCTTTAAACGAAGCTTGACTAAAAAACTCATGATGGAGCGAATGGACCCTTATCTATTCGATCTGTCACGCCACTATGTCGGCGAATTAAGCGAAACAGTTGCTCTTGCCTGGCCTCAAAGTAAAGATGCAGTGCGCCTGAATAGGCTTCCGGATCTGCATGAAGTCATTCAAGAATTTCAACAGCGAAGTAAAACCGGCATACGCGAATATCTCATCATTCTTCTAGATAATATGACTCCGGCTGAGCGCTGGGCTTTGCTCAAACTGGGTACAAGAGGGCTTCGCATTGGAATGAGTGCGCGCACCGTCAAGCGTACGCTCGCCAATATGAAAGATGTAGATATCGCTGTAATAGAAGAGCTCTGGCATGGGCTAGAGCCGCCTTATCTAGACTTATTTGAATGGATAGATGGGAAAGCTGAAATGCCCGATATTAGTCAGGTTTTAACGTATTCGCCCGTCATGCTGGCCCACCCCATTGAAGACAAGGACTTTGCCCGTATCACAGCCGACACGCATCAGGCGGAATGGAAATGGGATGGAATACGTGTTCAGGTCGCCGGCTTGAACGGAGAGGCTAAAATATTTTCCCGTACCGGAGACGATATATCTCATAGCTTCTCTGACCTGAAAGACGCGGTTGATTTCGAAGCTATACTGGACGGAGAGCTCCTCGTTCGGACAAACGATAAAATCGGTTCATTCAACGATCTGCAACAAAGGTTAGGACGCAAAAAACCAACCAAGAAATTGATGGATGAATACCCGGCCCATGTAATTGCTTATGATATTCTGAGTTTAAATGGCGAAAACCTCCGGAAATTTCCCCTTTCTGAAAGACGGAAAATTTTAAAGTTTTTCATCGAAAAACAAGATTCCACTCGCTTTTCACTTTCCAAACTTTTGGATTTCGAAACACAAGAGGATCTCGCCAAATTACGAGAAGCTGCTGCCGGGACAAAGGGTTTGATCGAAGGCGTTATGATAAAACAAAAGTCCTCGCCTTATATTTCCGGTCGCCCTAAACATCGTTGGTATAAGTGGAAACGTGAACCTTTTCTGTTGGACGCGGTATTGATGTATGCTCAACGCGGCACCGGAAAACGTAGCTCGTATTACTCAGATTACACTTTTGGTTTGTGGGGGCCCGACCCTAAAACCAGCGAAGACTCACTCCTGCCCATTGGCAAAGCCTATTTCGGGTTCACTGACGAAGAATTGAAAGATCTCGATAAATGGGTTCGCAATCACAAATTGGCCCGGTTTGGTCCCGTCCAAGAAGTTGAGAAGGAACTTGTCTTCGAGGTTGCCTTCGACTCGGCTCAAATCAGTAAACGTCATAAATCAGGTTTTGCGCTACGTTTCCCCCGCATTAGCCGTATCCGGTGGGACAAACCGGCCCATGAAGCCGATAGAATAGACGCTCTAGCAAGAATTGTTGGTACTTAGTACAGTTTGATGAAACGTTTCCAACGCAACTTACGTAACTAAGAGGATGAAACCTCTTACTCACTCCCTCGCGGCCGCTTTGCCTCGCCAACGTATTGCTATTATTGGCAGCGGCATCACCGGGCTCGCCGCTGCTTGGTTGCTCCACCCCCATCATGATATCACTATTTTCGAAGCCAATGACTATCTTGGAGGGCATAGTCATACAGTTGATATAGAAGCGGGAGGAACCACACTACCCGTCGATACGGGCTTCATAGTTTATAATAACCGAAACTACCCGAATCTTAGCGCGCTTTTCAAGTTGCTAGATGTCCCGACATGGGAAACGGATATGTCTTTCGGAGCCTCCCTGAATGACGGCGCCTTGGAATATGCCGGCGGGACGAAAGGCGGGTTATTTGCCCAGAAGGGCAATCTCCTTCGCCCTCGATACTGGTCGATGCTTCGCGAATTAATGCGGTTTTATAAGAACGCGGATCGCTATCGTTTAGAGCCGGAATTCGCGAATCTCTCGCTACGCTCGCTCTTGCAGGATGAAAACTATTCAGACGCTTTTATTGAAGATCATCTCGCGCCCATGGGGGCGGCGATCTGGTCTTCTGACTCACAGGAAATTCTGGATTTCCCGGCGCAAAGCTTTATGCGGTTTTTCCATAATCACGGGCTTGACCGTCTGAATGACGCCCCGGTCTGGCGAACGGTTAAGGGCGGAAGCCGCGAATATGTAAAAAAACTTTGCGCCGGGTTTACCGATCGGATCAGATTGAGCGCGCCCGTACAATCCGTTGAGGGCAGGACAGTCGTCACGAAATCGGATAAGCAGACATATGATCACATCCTGTTCGCCTGTCATTCTGATCAGGCTCTGACCCTTCTGCAAACCCCCGATAGTGAGCAAGGGCGCATTTTATCCGCGATGCGTTACCGCCCCAATGATGTGGTTTTGCATCACGATGAAAACCTGATGCCAAAACGTAAAAAAGCCTGGGCGAGCTGGAATTATCTTTCCAGGGACGACGCGCAAGGACCGCCCGCTGTGTCCTACTGGATGAATAGGCTGCAACATGTCCCGACAGAGACGCCCGTCATCGTCACCCTCAATCCGGATCGGCATATCAATCCGTCAAAAATCTGGGCGAAATTCAGTTACGATCACCCGGTCTTTGACATGGCGGCCGAGCAAGCCAAATCAGATATATGGGCCGTGCAAGGTCAAAACGGATATTGGTTTGCCGGGGCCTATCTGGGGGACGGCTTTCACGAAGACGGCATTCAGGCGGGGCTTTTTGCTGCCGAGCAGATAGGCGGCATAAAACGGCCCTGGGACAGGCCCGGGCAGACAGCCCGACTGCGGCTTGATAAATTCGTCCCTAAAATCGACAAAATGGTGGCATGAGTTTCGTTCAAAATGCCCTTTACCGCGGGACGGTCAGTCATACGCGGAAAATGCCGGTCAAACATCGCTTTGACTATCCGGTTTTCTATGCCGCCATAGATCTGGACAGTTTTGCCCATAAAGGTGACCTGCCATCTTTACTCAGTCTGGACGGTTTCAACCTCTTTAGCCTCAGACAAAAAGATTTTGGGGCCCAAACGGATGAGGGATTGAATGACTACGTCCAATCGGTTTTTGCCGATGTCGGTGTTAAACGTCCCCATAAAATTATATTGCTGACAATGCCGCGCCTTTTGGGATATGCGTTTAATCCTATTTCTATTTTCTATGCCCTGAACGCCGAGGGAAATGTTTCCGGCATAATCTATGAAGTTCACAATACATTTGGCGAACGCCATAGCTATGCCTTCGCAATTTCAGATAACCTCTCAAATCATACCATTGATAAGTCTCTCTATGTTTCGCCCTTTTTTCATGTGAAGGGCGGGTATCGCTTCACCCAAATTATTCCCGCAGAGAATTTGAAACTTGGCATTCAATACTCTGTCAAAGACGAAACCGTTTTCTCCGCTGCGCTCTCTGCGGCGCGGTCATCCTTGACAAACAAAACACTTTTGAAGGTTTTTTTGCTCTACCCACTCCTGACCTTAAGAGTGACAGGCGCAATTCATTTTCAGGCTTTAAAGCTTTGGTTTAAAAAAGTTCCTCTCACATCGAAACCGGCGCCGCCGAAACAGGCTGTCAGCTCTAAACCCTCACAGACATAATTATAAAAAATATGACAAATAGCTTGACCCTTTACGATCCTCCAAAGCCGAATGATCACAACCTGAACCTGCGCGGCCGCTTATTGGCCCTCGCCTTTGCCAAAATGGATTTCGGCCATCTTTACGTTCACTTTCCAAATGGTGCGATACGGAGTTTCGGGCCAAGCGACGGGGAGCCAGCACGCTTGAGTATATCCTCCAATAGAGCAATCTCCCGCATTCTCACTAATGGCGCTTTGGGTTTGAGCGAAGGCTATATGGCGGGGGAATGGGAAACCGACAATCTCCCTTACCTGCTGCAGATATTGGGGCGGAACATGCTTCGCCTCGAAGCTCTCATTCCCAGCTTTTTTAAAATGGATTGGGTGGATCGCTTTGCTCATGCTTTTCGCAAAAACAGCCGCGCGGGAAGTCGTAAGAATATTGCCTTTCACTATGACCTAGGGAACTCATTCTATAAATTATGGCTTGATCCCAGCCTGACTTACTCCTCGGCTATCTTCACGCGGCAGAACCAATCACTGGAAGAGGCTCAGCTTGAAAAATATCGCCGCCTTTGCCGTCATGTCGGTATTAGAAAAGGCGACAAGGTCTTGGAAATTGGGTGCGGTTGGGGCGGATTTGCAGAAATCGCCATTTCCGAATTCGGCGCCCATGTCACGGGATTGACCTTATCGCGCGAGCAGCTTGTATACGCCCAGAAGCGTCTATCAGAAGCGGGGCTAAGCGAACACTCAGATCTGCGTTTGCAGGATTACAGGGATTGTAAAGATCAATTTGATCATATTGTCTCCATCGAAATGTTCGAAGCCGTCGGAGAAGCTTATTGGCCGACTTATTTTGAGAGCCTTCGGCGATGTCTCAAACCCGGCGGGCGGGTCGGCATCCAAACCATCACAATCGACCATGACACATTTGAACACTACCGCACCCATGTGGACTTCATCCAGAAATATGTGTTCCCGGGCGGTATGTTACCAAGTGAGCCCGTTTTCGAAAAACTGGCTAAAAAAGTAGGGTTTAATATATTAGAGCAGAACCGTTTCGGAGAAAGTTATGCCCGGACTTTGGCCATCTGGCGGGAGCAATTCTTTGAAACGATTGAAACCGTTCGTGAGCAAGGTTTTGACGAACGGTTCGAAAAAATGTGGGATTATTATCTATCATATTGTGAAGCCGGATTTAAACTTGGTACAATCAATGTGAGCCAGATTGTTCTGAGCGAAGAAGCATAAATCCTGTAAAAACAATATGTTAATTTATCTTATTTGGAACTCTCTTAAGAGCGGTCCGTATATAAAGTACAAGGCAATCAACCTTGAACTCATTTCTATATAGGAGATTCATTTCTATGCCTCTCAATAATTTAAAAGACTTATATATTGCTGAACTCAAAGATATTTACAGTGCGAATAAGCAATCCAAATCAACTACAAACATGTTGGCGAAAGAGGCCACAGATGCGGATTTGGTCAAAGCCTTAGAACGTGGCGTTGAGGGCGTTGATGACGGTCTAAAAGCCTTGGAGTCTATTCTTGATAAACATGGCCACAATCCCTCCGGCGAATTCTGCAAAGGAATGGAAGGCTTGATAAAAGAGGCCAAACATCATGTAACTGACGAAAGCTTCGGCGACACAGACGTCAAAGACGCCATGATCATTACGCAATATCAGCGTATGGAACATTACGCAATCGCCGGATATGGTTGCTTGTTTACCTTTGCCCGTCGGTTAGACCTTGATGACGACGCTGCAAAAATTAAAAAGTGTCTAGAGGCTACAAAGGAAGGCGATGTCTATCTTTCTGCCCTCGCAGAAAAAGATATCAACAAAGCCGCACTGGCAGCATAATTTAGACATATAATTGTTAAGAGCTGCTCCCTTTCTGGGGCAGCTTTTTTTATGCCCTGAAATAATCAGATTTTCACCAGGATTTGGTTTAAGAAATACCATACTGTTTCGTGATAGAAATATCTGGATTTGACACTCGGCAAAGATTAGAGCGCGACTATGTGTGGTATTATTGGAATAACAGGCCGTAAATTTGTTACGGACAGACTGATCGACGGGCTGAAGCGGCTTGAATATCGTGGCTATGACAGCTCGGGCATTGCTGTGCTGACGGACGGCTCGCTGCAACGCGAACGCGCCGAAGGCAAAATCAAAAATCTCGAAGCCAAATTAAACGCGGCCAATATTGATGGGCAATCCGGGATCGCGCATACGCGCTGGGCCACGCATGGCGTTCCGAATGAAACCAACGCACATCCGCATTTTTCGGGCCGTGTCGGTGTCGTCCATAACGGTATTATCGAGAACTTTCTCGAACTCCGTAAAGAGCTGTCCAAAACTCGTGAATTTAGAACAGAGACTGATACGGAAGTCGTTGCGCATTTAGTAGATGCCGCCCTAGAACAAGGCGACAACCCAAAGGACGCCTTTCGCAAATCTCTCAAACAACTGACGGGGGCCTATGCCTTCGGCGTCATAATTGACGGGGTGGAAGATCAGATATTCTGCGCGCGGGCGGGCTCTCCACTGGCCATAGGGATAGGCGAGGGAGAAATGTATATCGGCTCTGACGCGATGGCGTTGACTCAGCTCACCAATAACCTGATTTATCTGGAAGAAGGCGATTGGGCAATTTTGACCCCGGATAGCTATGAGATTTTTGATCGCCAAGACAAGCCCGTTACCCGTGAGGCAACGATTATTTCCGGCGGCCCAGCCATGGCGGAAAAAGGCAATTACCGCCACTTCATGCTCAAGGAAATTTATGAGCAGCCTGAAACCGTTGGGCGCACCCTCGCCAATTATATCGACGAGTTTCGCCTGACCGCCAATATCCCGCCTGAGCTGGATTTCAGCGAGTTTGACCGCATAGTCATTATTGCCTGCGGCACAGCCTGTTACGCAGCCATGGTCGCAAAATACTGGTTCGAGCAATTGGGCGGCGTTGCTGTCGATGTCGATATCGCGTCGGAGTTCCGATACCGAAAACCTGTCATTTCCAAAAACTCTCTTTTTATCGCCGTGTCCCAATCCGGCGAAACCGCGGACACACTGGCCGCGCTCCGCTATGCCAAGGAGCACGGCACGAAAACGGCGGCGCTTGTAAACGTCATGACCTCGACCATGGCGCGCGAAGCCGATATTGCTCTGCCGATTAATGCGGGGCCGGAGATTGGGGTCGCTTCGACCAAAGCTTTTACCTCACAGCTTACCGCTCTTGCCTCTCTAGCGCTTTCGGCGGCGGTGACCCGCAGAGCACTCTCCCGCGACGCGGAAATTCGCCTTGCCCGGGCGCTGATCGAAACGCCGCGCCTCATCAAAGAAAGTCTCTTACTGGACGGACAAATTGAACGTTTGGCCTTTGAACTCTCCTCTTCGAAACAAGCGTTTTACCTCGGACGAGGATCGCAAGTCCCGATCGCTTATGAGGGCGCGCTCAAGCTTAAGGAAATTAGTTATATCCATGCAGAAGGTTACGCCGCCGGGGAGCTAAAACACGGCCCCATTGCGCTAATCGAAGACGGCACACCGGTTATCGTTCTCGCGCCTTATGACAATCTGTTTGAGAAAACGATTTCCAATCTGCAGGAAGTCGCCTCGCGCGGGGCCAAGATAATTCTTATCACAGACGAAACAGGCGCAAAATCCGCTGGCGACCTCGCCTCCTATGTTATCACCATGCCGGATTCAGACAGCTTCGTCGCGCCGATTATTATGACCCTTGCCGTACAACTCCTAGCCTATCATACCGCCGTTCATCTCGGCACGGATGTCGACCAACCGAGAAATTTGGCAAAGTCGGTGACGGTGGAGTAAAATATGTTGTCCTGCAGATGGGCTACTATCCTCTCCTCTATATATCAGCGATGGCTGACACAGCCCATTTCTAAAACGATTGTCCGGCCGTTTTAGAGTTAAAGTTATTGAGATTATCAAAAATATATTGGTTTCTGTAAGCGCGTATTGGGTTACGCGCAGACGTTTAATATCAAAGGCCAATCCTCTCACATTAATACGGCAAATATGTCCGATGGCGTCAAAATTATGGCGTCAGATGAATTTATGGGGCGAGTACTCCGGAGCGCAAAAGGGGTAATTTAGCGATACCGACCTAAAGGACAAAGTTGCGCTTTTTCTACTAAATGACCCCGGTTTGAATTTGTCGCGGGGCGAGGCAGGGCGTCGAACTTTATCTGGATGTGACTCGACAAATAGGGAAATCAGACGACTGGCCTGCGCTTTAATCAACATCTGAGTTCAAGGCGATGAGAGACGCGAGCGCGGACGTGCAGGAGTAACAAAGCAGGTTGAGCAGCCCAGAGGCTTTTTAAACTAGCCTCAACACTCCACCACATTTACAGCTAGGCCGCCTTGGCTCGTTTCTTTATATTTTGTGCTCATATCGAGGCCGGTTTGACGCATAGTTTCGATCACCTGATCAAGACTAACTTTTGAAGCCTCACTACTATGGAGCGCTAACCTCGCTGCATTGACAGCTTTCACCGCGCCAATCGCGTTACGTTCTATGCAAGGAATTTGCACGAGGCCGCCGACCGGATCGCAAGTCAGGCCGAGATTATGCTCCATGCCGATTTCGGCGGCACTACAAACTTGTTCAGGGCTCGCGCCCCAAACCGCAGCAAGGCCGCCAGCCGCCATTGAACAGGCTACACCAACTTCCCCTTGGCAACCCATTTCGGCGCCGGAAATTGACGCCCGCTGTTTATAGAGCAGCCCGATACCGCCTGCCGCCAGAAGGAAAGTGCGGATCGCGTCTTCGCCTTTTTCCACGCAGTAATGACGGATAACCGCCGGGATAATCCCGGCTGCGCCATTGGTCGGCGCGGTGACAACTTTGCCGCCCGCTGCATTTTCTTCGTTTACCGCCATGGCATAGACATTGAGCCAGTCAAAAAGCTGTTCGCGCTCATTTGATTGAGGGGCATTTTGCAGCTTGTCCCAGAGCTTGGGCGCGCGTCGGGTCACTTTCAGACCGCCGGGCAGGATTCCATGCGTAGAAAGACCGTGATCAATACAGGTCATCATCGTCTGGCTAATGACGTCGAGTTTTTTCTCTGTTTTACTCCGTGGACGTTTCGTGTCCTCATTTGCGAGAATCACTTTTTGAATAGATAAGTTTTCACGGTTGCATATATTGAGGAGTTCTGCGGCCGACGTGAATTGATATGGCCCCTTCTCTTCACCTGTTTCAACGCGGTCATTTTTGGTCGGCTTTTTGAGTTGGGATTTAGACGCAATGAATCCGCCGCCGGTCGAGTAATAAGTTCGGCTGGCAATCACTTTGCCCTCGGAGTCATACGCCTGAACATACATTTCATTCGGATGGAGATCTGCTGCGGTATCATAATCCAGGCGGATATCCTCCTTATAGGTGAAATCGATTTCGTGTTCTTCGCCAATCATAAGACGATTTTCGTCTTGAGCCCGAGAGCAGATTTGATCTGCTTTTTCAGGATTGAATGTTTCCGGTTTCAGTCCTGCCAAGCCCAAAAGCGCCGCTCGGGGAGATCCATGACCTTCTCCGGTAAAGGCAAGAGAACCGCGCAAATCAACCTGCACGCGCGATGTCTGATCTAATAGTTCTTTTTGTTTGAGCCGCTCCACAAAACGCTCCGTGATGCGCATAGGGCCAACAGTATGGGAGCTTGACGGGCCTATCCCGACGCGAAAAATATCTAAAACGGATAACATGGCACAGAGGTAACGTCTTTTCGGACTTTGGCAAAGCCGATTTCTGTCCTAAGCTCAGTTATGAGTTTTTCTGACCAAGAGATTGCAAATATTCGGGCCGAGACGCCCGCCTGCGCCGCTCAAGTCCATTTTAACAATGCCGGGGCCGCTCTTATGCCCAATCCGGTGTTTGAAGCGATGCAGAGTCATCTGGAACTAGAGCGTGAATTTGGCGGCTATGCAGCCGAATCTCTTGGGAAGGAGAAAATCTCGGCCTTTTATCCGGCGTTGGCAAAGCTCTTAAATGCCAAGTCTACAGAAATTGCCTTTGCCTCCAACCACACCCGCGCTTGGGAGATGGGACTTTACGCGATTGATTGGCAAGCGGGCGATAGACTCCTCATCCATGACAATGCCTATACGTCTAATTATTTAGCCTTTCTTCATTTAGTAAAAACCAAAGGCATTATTCTGGATCGAATGCCTTCCAATAAATTCGGTATAATTGATGTCGAACAGGTTGAAACGCATATTTCGAACCGAACAAAAGCTATCGCGCTGACCCATATGCCGACCTTCGACGGCAGCATTCAACCTGCCGCCGCCATTGGCTCGATTGCGAAAGCTCATGATCTCTTTTATATTGTCGATGCTTGTCAATCTATCGGGCAAGCGGAGATTGATGTTCAGGCGATTGGATGTGATTTGCTCGCTGGGACGGGACGCAAATGGTTGCGCGGGCCACGGGGAACCGGATTTCTATATGTCCGGGAAAGTATACTCGATAAATTATCGCCTCCTTTGGTTGATAATATCTCTGCGATTCAACTCTCAGATTCAGAATTCAAATGGGTAGATGGAGCTAAACGGTTCGAGACTTATGAGAGGCATGTCGCTGGGCAAATCGGGCTGGGTGTGGCGGCGAACTATGCGGGCGACTTGGGACTGTCCAGAATTGAAGCCCGCGTAAAAATGCTTTCAAAAACTCTACGGGATAAGCTAGCAGGCCTATCTGTCCGCATATTGGATCAAGGGGACGAGTTAAGCGGTATAGTGACATTTAAATCAGATATTAAACCTGCCAAACAAATTATAGATACGCTTTGGCAGAAGCGTATAGCGGTCAGTTATATCTCGCCGCATCAGGTTACAGAGCGGCCCGATGCTGTCAGGGCCTCCATTCACTATTACAACACACAAAACGAAATCGAAATGTTTTGTGATGGCCTTAAGCAAATTATTACATGAAGCGACTAATAGTCTTAATGGGAGTATCTGCGTCGGGTAAGTCCACTATTGCTTCTAAACTCTCGGAAATCAAAGCGCTGCCTTATCTAGAAGGCGATGAATTCCACCCTGAAACCAATATAAAAAAAATGTCGAGAGGTATCCCTCTGACGAATACTGATCGAAAGGCATGGATTGACGCTATGGCCAAGGCCGTTGCCGAGCATAAAAGTGAGACTATCCTACTTTCCTGCTCCGCGCTGAATACCTTTGTGCGAAATCGGTTGAAGAAAGAATGCGGCCGGGAAGTCACATGGATATATTTAAAAGTATCACGGGAGAATCTGGACCGTCGGATCCAAGAGCGCGAAAATCATTTTATGCAAGCGTCCCTGCTAAACAGCCAATTATCTGCTATGGAGCCACCAAATGACTGTCTTTGTGTCGATGCAAATAAGACAGTGGCAGACATAGTAGATCAAATTGATATAGCTCTTTCCCTTTAATCTTAAAACGTTAGGTCAACCCCGCGGCCTGAAACCAGTTTTTGAACTCTAATTTCTCGTCTTCGCTCATATGAAGACCGCATTTTGTTCGTCGCCAGAGAATATCCTCCGGCGCATTCGCCCACTCATATTCCACCAGATAACGCACGTCCGCTTCGGTCAAATCGCCGCCAAAAAAGCGCCCTACCCCTTTTTTTAAAACACGCGTTACTCGCGTTCCATACCGCCGACAGAATAAACGCACTAATTTTGGATCTAGATTTGGGTAATGATCTAATTGAGACTGATAAAAGTCTTCAAAATCCGCTTCGGGAATATTTCCTCCTGGAAAGTAAGCTTTCTTAGTCCAGGGTTTTCCCATTTCTGGATAATAATGCTTTATCTTCTCCATAACATGATCGGCAAGTTTGCGAGAGGTAGTAATCTTCCCGCCATAAACAGAAACAAATGGCGCATCCGTTTCATATTTTTGCAAATCTAAAACATAATCGCGCGTTACGTCGGACGCATCGGCAGCTTTGTCATCATAGAGGGGGCGTACACCGGAATAGGTCCAAACCACATCACTGGGAGTGGTTTCAATTTCAAAATACTCATTCACGCAATCGCAGAGATATTGGATTTCTTCGTCTGAGGCTATTGGTGGATCGTTTGGATTTTCATGCGGAACATCCGTCGTTCCGATTAAGGTAAATTTATGCTCATAAGGAATGGCGAATATAACTCGTTCATCTGAATTCTGAAATATGAAGGCATGGTCGCCATCGTAAAGCTTAGGGACGATGATATGACTCCCTTTGACCAATCTGAGCGTTGTCTTATCTTTCACATTACTCTGCTCGACCGAGGCCAAGAGACGATCTACCCAAGGGCCGGCAGCATTAACAATACCTCTCGCTTTAATTGTTTTCACCGTTTCGCCGCTTTGTAGCTCAGCCAGATATAGACCTCCCTCACCTTTTATAGAACGCACTTCAGTTCGAGTAAAAACATCGGCCCCTTGCTGGGCTGCATCTACGGCATTAAGCACCACCAAACGGGAATCCTCAACCCAACAATCGGAGTATTCAAATCCCGTTTCCAGCCGATCTTTTAATACATCGAAAAGAGACCCTTGACCGCGCTTGCGGGTTTTAGTCCCAGGTAAAAGATCTCGCCCGCCGAGATTGTCGTAGAGGAATAACCCCATGCGTAAGAGCCATTTTGGCCGCAAGCCTTCATCATAAGGCAGAATAAAGCGTAGGGGCCAGATAATATGAGGGGCAGCGCGAAGTAGAATTTCACGTTCTTTCAGAGATTCCCTAACCAGTTTGAAATCATAATGTTCGAGATAACGAAGCCCTCCATGAATGAGCTTTGTACTTGCGGAAGATGTGTGGCTCGCTAAGTCGTCTTTTTCGCATAAGACAACCGAAAGCCCCCGGCCTGCGGCGTCACGCGCCACAGCTGTACCGTTTATACCTCCGCCAATGACAAGCAAATCATAGACCGGAACTTTGATGTCTATACGGGTGGTTGGCGACATGAACAATCTCTCCTGCGATGACACTCAAGACGTAGAAGGTGGGTCAATTATTCGCAAATGAAAAGTCTGGCAGAATAAGATGTTTTCGCAAACTTTACGAATCTGGGAATTATAGGCTTTTAAGCCATGAATTTAGATATAATAGGATCTCTTGGCTATGTTTAACCCAACGGAAATGATCAATTTTAGGCTTTAAAGCCTCAGAAGCCTGATATTTAATTCGTGTCAAACTCGCTAAATTTAGTTTTTCGACCAAATGGTTCATCGCACCGTGAGGCGCAAAATTGTCCCCTTCAATGGATATAGCCAAAACCGGGTGAGTTATTTTCTTCATTGCCGCTTCGTAATCGAAATTCGCTCCTTTGGGCTCGAATAATCCCGTGCGCCCCTGTCTTGCCCAGTCACCCATCACGGTTTTGGGTTGACGCCCTCCAAAACCAAGTTTGTGACCTGGAAAATATCCAAATAATGCAGACATGATCAATGTGCATTGGATTGCGATCCAAATTTTTAAATTCTGCGGAAAAGGATAGGCGCGAAAATAAACGGATCCGCTGGCGATCAAAGCTACAGCTTTCACTTCTTCCGGATGAGCTGCGGTGTAAAGCAAGCTCAAATGACCGCCGAGGCTATGTCCTAATAATACAATGTCACGATCAGGACAGATTTCTTTTGCCGCGCGGATATGAGCCGATATATCCAGTTCGATCATCTCGCAATAGCCAAATTCTGACGGGGGGACTTTTCGGTCACTGGTCCCTTGCCCTCTTAGGTCACAGAGTAAAACCGAATAGCCCTGTTCGGTTAACGCTTCTGAAAGGGGGCTATAATACCCAGCTTTCACACCCATCGCCGGAAGGCAGAGAAACAGGATATTGGAAGGGGTATTGTCGGGCAAGCATAAAACCGCTTCGCTCTTTGCGCCGTCTTGCGTCAGAATGGTGACGGATCGAAGTTCCATAGGCTCCTCAAGGCTACTTCTCGCTTATTTCATCAGTAGCGGAAACAGTTCCGGATTGCCCAGTATAAATTTCGTGACAAAATTCGTGCCAAACCTTGTGTCCCGTGCAAAGTGTTTCTTTTTATCACTGATACATTTTAGAAGCATTTTACCCTGTGTATTCAAAGTATGTGCCATATAATCTGTTTGAAGATTACCGTGCCAAACAACGCCCATTTTATTAACAACATAGCGGTCTGCTTGTTCTTCGACACATCCGGCTTTTATATGACTCTTGAGAATTTTCATTGCCGGGCCATATCGGTCACTGTCTTTAAATTTTTCGAGCAGAGATTTATCTATTTCCTTAAATCTTGGGAACATCACCATAAGGCGGTCGAGAATGCCATCCATCCTTATAGATTGCATAGTTGTTGAAGAAATCCCGTATTGGTCAATATTGGCAATATAATCTTCAATTTTGTCAGGATTGATAGACACCATATCCTTTACATTTCCTCGCGCCGCACAACCAATTCCAATAATGTCTTGGCGGCCGCAATGAGCTGTTTGGTATTGTGAAGGTGCATCTCGTTTGGAGAAAGTCTCAGCGATTGTATTGTGATATCCATGTTTGGTCATGAAATCATAACCAAACTCCCGCATCGCCAAAAGTTGCCACATCGTACCGGGCTGTTCCAGTCGTTCCTTGATGATAAGTTTATGCATGGGCCGGTAAGGTAGATAGACGGTGCCAAATAAATCGGCCTCTTCGGGCTGGTATTGATTGACCAGAGTATCAAGGTCATCCACAAATCCATCAAAAGTTTGTCCGGGCAGATCGTACATCAAATCGACACAACGGTCGCCTTTGTAATTTATCTTTTCCATATTGGTGAAAAGTTCGTCAATATCTTCTCGGCTATCCACTCTTCCGATTTGTTTACGAAGCACCGGATCAAATGTCTCTATCCCAAAAGTCACCCGGTCAAAGTCGAAGTCTTTCACGAGTTTTAACTTCTCTATATCTTTGAAAGACCTTGGCTCACCCGTAAAAGTTTTTTCAATCACGTCATAGTTCGGGACGACCTTTTTCAAATGGGTAAAGAGTCTTTCCATTCCTTTATGAGACAAAGTCGACGGTGTACCGCCGCCTATATATATCGCCGTAAAATTTCGGGCTTGGACATAAGGCTGCGCCATATACCAATCAATTTCCTTTATGAGGTAATCAACATAAAGATCGAGCCTGTCCTTTGACTGGCGCGGATAATGATTCTTATTAAAATTGCAGTAATGACAGAAGGATTTACAATAAGGCACATGAATATACATCATGATGTCGTCATTCAAATTGCCTCCCTCATCTTTTAATTTGAGTAGGTTTTCATTCACCTGCTCCCTTGTTTGCCAATCCCAATCCATCGTTCCGAAATTAGGCATGATGAAATGGGTGATCGCATAGAGCCGATCAAATGGCGTGGGCTGCGGCGGGTTTGGGCCGTAGTAATTAGGCGTAAAATCTATTTTTGACATTAGGTGCCTCTTCGCGAAACGAGTTGAAAGGTTTGATCCTTTGGTGGTATTGACGCTGTCTTCAGGCAAAATGCGACAGTCTCTTTGGCGGCACGAAAACAGTTTTCAATCGAGGCGCCTTTGATAAAATCGCCAGTGACATATAGACCAGGATTGTTAGATTGTGCGGCCTTTAGCATTTCTCTGAAATTAGCCTCATTTAATGTGTAAGCACAAAGGCCCCGCCGCCAAGATTTGCGTTTCAAGGCTTGGCAAATATTTCCGGTTAGATTAAAATAAGGGGCAGCTTGCTCTTCAGCGATGGACAAGAGTTCATCATCCGTCAATACATGCGAGTTCAAGGCTTCAGACGCGGAACCACTAAATGTGTATCGCACAACATTTAGGGCCTTCGTCCCGTAAGCCCCGATATTACTTAAAGCAGAATTGGCCGGAAAAGTGAGCGCCCGTAATTCCGCATTAAAAACAGGCCGCTTATACTTGGCGACAATTACAGTGACTGGGAAATATCTTGCCTGTCTTAGTGTTTCGGAAAACACTGAAAAATCAGAACTTAATAGGTCTGCAGCGGCGTAGGACGGTAGGGCTAAAATAACTTTCGGATATAGCGACATAAATCCGAGGCCAGTAACAGCATAAAATCCATTCGTTCTCCGAAGCGCTTTTACCGGTGTTTGAAGTTTCGTTCTTATATTCTGATCGGCTTTGAAAGCCGTAAGAATTTCCGAAATAGGGGATTTTAGTTGTTCATATTCATCTTGCAACATATGCAAATGGGTGCCGAAATTTTCTAAAGCAATTTCATCCGGCTCTGCCCCGTTCATCCTTACTGTCAATGCTCTGGCTAGAGATTTTGAAAATTTAGGAGAAAAATAATCTGTAATGGTTTTGGAGCGATTTTTGCCAAGAGTTTTGAAATACGGTCCTAACACATCGCCATTTTTCCTCTCTGCTTTCACCGCTTTCAAAGCACTACGAAGTTTCCACAAGTCCGCAGGTGTTGCAGAACGCAGCAAAGTTAGTCTCTGCTTTGTTCTGTTTTCTGAATTAAACGGTAAAATCTTTCCATTCGAGAGTCGCGCGGAATTCAGGCCAAAATATTCGTATTTTGCAGGGCCATAATACTCTAGGAATTGCCTGAATTCCTTATACTGATATCCAATATTTTTGCCGCCAAGGCAGATTTCTTGACCGTTCAAATGAGATATGGCCATACGACCACCAAGGCGGTCACTCGCTTCATAAAGATCAACTTGCCACCCTTGCCGCGCGAGATAATGCGCCGACGCCAAACCAGAGACGCCCCCCCCAATTACCGCAACTTTATCGTGTGTTTCTTCACTCACGCGGAATTTCTTTCGTAACGCGCCAGTAATTTATGGTGAATTAGTTTTATATGGCTCTGATAATGAACGCAGGCCTTACCATTCTGGAGAAAGATACCGTCAAATGATAACGATTGAAGTTTGCCTCTTCGATAAACCGGATTAAACATACGGCACTCAATGAATAGATCATCTGAGAGGTTGATGAAGCCGGAAAATCGCATATCGCAGCCTTCCAACACGAAACAATAATCATAACCGACTTCATGGAAAAGATGTGGTATAGCCAGCCCTAGCTGACGACCGGCTTCAATAATATATAATCCGGGCAGATGTTCCCTCGAATGTTCGAAAAAATAATTATGGTCAGAAACTATTTTCACCTTGGCCAGATAGACGGTTTGGCCAACCTCATCTGTTTGCGGCAAGATAGATGAAATAAAGACATTTTCTTTAAATTGCTTATGCACGTCGGCTCGGCTCACAGGAACAGATACAGGAATCAAGCCCCTTTCACCCCTCCCCTCGAACCGCGTTGTCATTACCGACATTCCTCACCTCACAACTTTATAGTGTGATAATTAATGTCAACTCTTTCAGGTTGTCAATAGATTTATTGCAACTTTTTAGTGTATCATAAGAGAGGTCCCGCCAGACGGAGTATATTTTCTTTCCAACGAATTGATAAACTCCGTTTTTTCCATTGCGCTCGATCAATGAGATGGGAGTTTTCTATATAATCTTCTACAAGTCGTGATAGGGCTATGTGGAAATAGCGATCATAGACTGCCATTGTTATTTCAAGGTTTAGGTAAAAGCTTCGCATATCGACATTCACTGTTCCGACGAAACTAATATCATCATCAATTAAAATAGATTTTGTATGAAGCATTCCGCCTTGGTAACGATATATTTTCACACCGGCCCGGAGCATTTCGGAAAAAACAGCCTGTCCAGCGAAACGGGCCATGAGTGAATCAACTTTATGGGGAAGGATTACTCTGACCTCCAACCCTCGCTTTGCCGCATTACAGAGGGCCAACACGATCGCTTCATCCGGAACAAAATAGGGGGTGGTGATGGTGATGCGGGTCTGCGCTCCGAAAATGGCTGAAACGATGACTTCGTATATGAGGCTTGAATAGGACTCCGGGCCAGAAGGTATGAGTTGTAATACAGCATCCCGAGCAAAATTCTCATTCGGGGTATACTGCGGCAACTTCATTATATCTGATTTGTCAAAATCGGTTCCGACATGATCAAAGATAAAATCTGTATTAAAGACGACCGCTAGAGACGCCACAATATTCCCCTCCATCCGGATCATGATATCAACCCATGCTCCGACATTGGCGTCTCGTTTAAAATAAACCGGATCGGCTAAATTTAAACTACCTGTGTAGCCAATAGATTGATCTATAACGATAATTTTTCGATGATTTCGTAAATCCGTTCGCTTCGAGACCGACTTTAATATGCCAACGGAAAGAGAGGCCTCTACACGAACGCCGACCTGCATCATACTACGCGGCCAATGACTATTAAGAAAAGTTTTGCTTCCAAAATCATCTGCCAATATGCGGCAGTCGACCCCGCGCTTGGCCGCGCGAATGATGGCTTCTAAAACTTCATTCACCCGTCCTTGAGGATCAATTATATAAAACTCTAGAAATAAGTGTTCTTTAGAGGCATCAATATCTTTTATGAGCACGTCAAAAAGAGCGTGTGCATCCGAGTAGAGCTTTAACTTATTTCCAATGGAGGGATGAAAGCCGGTTTCTCTGGAAATCACTTTAGACATATGCCTAAAATAATCTGACACCTCCAGCTCTTCTCTTATAGTCTCCGCTTCATCAATTTCATATGCATCTTGAAAATGCTGTCTTATTTTCGGCCCTAATTTAAGACGTTTCCGTCCCAATCGATGATCACCGAAAAGGAAGTAGATAAGAAGACCGATTACAGGTACCGCTGCAATAACCATCAGCCACGCCAATGTTGTATGAACGGCAAGACGGCGACTAATCACTCGAAAAGAGAATACAACAACAACCAAAATATGTAGAAGCAATGTTATCGGTGCGCCGAACATGTCGCCTCCATTTAAAATTTATAGTTTCTAATTGTTCCGATTAAGTTACCCTATCGAGAACAAATCGTTCCTTTAGCCGTAAAGCCCTTATGCAACTAAAAATCCTGACATGGAACATTCAAGCGGGAATTGGCACGCAGGCTGTTCACCAATATGCGTCACAAGCCTATCGACAGGTCTTACATACCCCTGCCAAGAAACGCACACTCAAACAAATAGCCCACGTGTTAAAAGATTATGACCTTGTGGCCCTCCAAGAAGTTGACCTTGGCGGAAGACGCTCAAATTTTCAAAACCAAGCGGATTTATTACAATCCTACGCCAAATTTCCTCACACGGTCGCACAAGAGAATCGAGTCGTTGGTAGGGTATCACGTCACGGAAATGCTATTTTTTCCAAGCATCCTATTTTAGAAACACAGGATCTAAAACTACCGGGAAGCCGTTCAGGTCGAGGAGTATTAATTGCGAAAATAGATTTACCAACTCCGGTATATTTCGCCAATACGCATTTAAGCTTAGGCCTCGCCGACCAAAATCTCCAGACAGGGTTTATTTCTGAAAATGCCCCTATTGATGGGATACTTATCATTGCCGGGGACATGAACTGTGGATCCAATTCTATTCCGATGAAGTCTCTTTCCACAGAAAGAAAGCTAAATATTTTAACCGAGCCGCATGACAAGAGCTATCCGAGCTGGAAACCCCGCAAAGATTTCGACCATATACTTACGGATGAAAAATTAGGACCTGCAAAGGCAAATGTTGTAGACTCATTCTTGTCCGATCACCGTCCCGTTCAAACGACTCTAAATTTGAAAAGCTAATCCTCTTTTACTGAGGAACATTCGTTTCCTTTAGACGTAAAATTGCCGTGTTAAGCCTTTCAAATGCATTACAATTCTAGCTGCAAGAAAGGAGACAGGGGAATATGGCACTGACTTTTAAAAAACCGGCTTTACTTATTAATCTGTCCTCTGGCAGCGCCAGTGACATATCGCAAGATGTGGCGGCGAGGTTGGAAGAAAAAGGGCATGCAACCCCAGAGTATTTTGTTTCCGAAGGTGCCGAAATTTCCCAACAGTTTGAAGCGTTAAAATCTTACAAACCTGACCTTATAATCGTGTTTGGCGGCGATGGGACTTGCCGCTCGGCCGCACATATAGCTCGAGAGTATGATATTCCGTTAATTGCTCTGCCGGGGGGAACCATGAACATTTTCCCTAAAGAATTGTATGGGACAATCGAATGGGAAGAAGCGCTGGACTTGGCTTTATCGCAGACAGAACCACGATGGCAAAGAGCTGGCATGTTAAACAACACCCCGTTTTATTGCGGCGCCATTATCGGTGCGCCCACCCAGATGGCAACCTTAAGAGAGAGTGTGCGGGACGGGCAACTCTCAGAAGCTGTCACAGCTATTCCTAAAGTGGTCCAATCGGTAACGGAGGGAAAAACATTTTCCTATCATGTTGACGGAGAGCAGATAGATTTTCAGGCAAATGCAATCCTTCTCACGCTTCCGCCACGGATAGAGGGCGAAGATTACGCATCAGAAATAGATTTAGCTTCTGTCATGCCATTAAGTGTAGGGGAGCTTTTGAAAGTCGGGGCACAAAGCCTTTTAATGGACTGGCGGGAATCCGAGGATATTGACGTTAAAAAAATACAAACTCTTGAAATTGAAGGCCAAGGGAAGTTTGAAATACTTTTAGACGGCGAGGCGGAAATTATTCCGGCTCCCATTCATGTATCGCAAGAAGAGAAAGGCGTACGTGTTATGGCGCCGACCGCGATTGTACCGTAACTTCATGGCTTCACTAATTTCAAGGACCCTATGACATCCATAATTCAATTCGCAGATATTCACTTCGGAGTCGAAGACCAAGAGGCAATGGGCTGCGTCAAAGCCTGTATTGAAAAACTAGAGCCGGATATTATTGTTATTTGCGGGGACATTACTCAGAACGGATCGGACGCGGAATTTAAGTCTGCTCATGATTGGATTAAAACTCTGAACGGCCCAAAACTCATTACGCCAGGTAATCATGATACGCCCATGTATGGCTTAATAGAGAGGTTTACCCGTCCTTTTGCTAAGTACAAAAAGTGGATTGAGCCCTTAAGCGTTCCCCACTTTACCAATAGTGACGTCACCATTCTTCCCTATAACTCTTCACGCGGCTGGCTCTTTGGATTTGATTGGTCGCTTGGCGCGGTGAATCTGAAGGACATGGCCAAACTTACGGATGAAGTGAAGCGATTAAGTCAAGGCGGTGTCGAAATGATTATGGCACATCACCCATTGATTTATCCTGAAATGTCTCCTCTCCAAAAGCTTACAAAAAATGGCCCAGAAACCCTGAAATATTTAAGCCATCGAAATGTGGATGTGGTTTTGACGGGACATGTTCATGTCCCTTTCGCAATTGAACGACAACCTAATGAAACGGAAGTCATTTCTATAGGAGCGGGAACTCTTTCCACGCGGCGTAGGGATAAGCCCGCCAGCTTCAATCATATTTCAGTTGATCAAAAAATGATCAAAGTCAGTGCTATTGACTTTACAGATGGAAAGTTTCTAACCACTGAAACATTCTCTAAACGGGTCGACGCGTTAAACAGTCGCCGCCCCCTTAAACCTTCTAATGAACGAGATGTAGGCTATGACAAACTATCCTGATACTGCGCCTAACGAGCACGAAGAGCACGAAAAAATAGTGCAACACATCGAGAGTTTGGCCACGCTCATGGACAGTCAGTTTAAATTACCCGGCACAGGCATAAATTTGGGCTTGGACGCGATTGTTGGTTTAATTCCCGGTCTGGGCGATACGGCGAGTTTAGGGGTTTCCGGCTATATTGTTATTCAGGCTGCCCGCTTAAATTTGCCGAAACGAAAGCTATTTCGAATGGGGTTTAATATTTTCATTGACTGGCTTATTGGCCTGGTGCCTCTCATCGGCGACATTTTCGATATTGGCTGGAAGGCTAATAAGAGAAATGCAAAAATGACACGAGAGCTTCATGAAAAGAGGAAACGGAAAGAACCTATCAATGCACTTCCCCGTGCCTCATCGCAATCTTAATACATTGAGCAAAACGCCCTCCGCTGTCATAAAAAAAACCGCCATAAGGCGGTTTAATTATAAATATTTACTGTTACTTACTGAGGGTCAGTATCATCGTCAGGACTATCTTCCTCAGGCTTCTCCACATCTATCGTTGGAAGCTCAACAGTTGTTTCTTCAGTTCCGGTTTCTACCGTCGGCACTTCAACTTCGACTGTCTCGGACTCAACATCAACTGTAGGAACATCGACTTCTGTTTCCCGAGTTCCGATTTCAACATCTGCCACGTCAGCATCGAATTCAGGCATATTTCCGTCTTCAACAGCTACATCGACATCAGGTAAACGGGCTTCTTCAGTTTGGTCGACATCCACTAAATAAAGGGCTGCGACGGCAACACCGATGATAACGACGGCGCCAATTGCAATACCAGCGATCTTGCCGCCGGATGACTTTTCATTGTATTCATTACTCATAATTTCTCTCTTTCTTTTATCTATAGTTATATCGTATTAGCGTTTTAAGCAGATGATTTTGGTCCGACAAAAAACCATACTATGAATCCGACAAGTGGGAAGATCACAACAAATAATGTCCATAGGACCTTAGCTAAAGTAGATGCACCTGAACCAAGAATGTTAATGACCGCCCAAATTATTAGAATCAAGTGAATTAAACCAAGTAATCCTTCGAGCATAATTGTTCTCCATTATTATTGCGGCATGATCGCCGCATCACACCTACTAAACATTAACATCACGGAATGGTTCCCGGATTTTTAATTCATTATAAATTAGGAACATATTTTAAGCTTAGTGCGTATTTGATACCCATGTAACATTTACTTTGGATCTAAGAATGCAGCCTATGCCAAAACTCATGCGGTATAGCGAGGACAGCGAACCTGGAATTTCCCGACACAGGCGGGGTCGAAATTTTTATTACAAATCCCCGGACGGTAAAACGCTCGAAACTGACACTGATCTTGTCCGGATAAAAGCACTAGGCCTGCCACCTGCTTATGAAGACGTATGGATTTGTCTTGATGAATTTGGGCATTTACAGGCGACAGGGCGTGATGAAAAAGGTCGAAAGCAATATCGCTATCATAATAATTGGTCAGAATTTCGGTCTGTTCAGAAGTTCGATAAATTAATAGATTTCGGAAACTACCTGCCTTCCCTTCGACGTAGAGTCCGACGAGATCTTAGAGAAAACACAGCCTCAAAGAAATATACGAGTGCAGCTTTAATCCGATTGATCGACAAAACGTCGATGCGGATTGGCAATCAGTCTTATGCTGATGAAAATGGAAGCTACGGCGCCACAACCTTACGACGCAAACATATCAGCTATGAAGAAGATGAACTTATATTCAATTTCAAAGGAAAAGGTGGGAAAGAAGTGAGTTTTAGAATGAATGATAAAATTCTTCATCAAACATTGGAAAAAATAGATAATCTGCCGGGCCATCGATTATTTCAATACTTATCTGCCTCCGGCGATATCTGCGCCTTAGATAGCTCTGACGTAAATCAGTATATTGGGGAAGAGTTTTCAGCAAAAACATTTCGTACTTGGCGCGGAACTGTTGCCGCTTTCAAAGCCGCTGCCAGAACGGATAATCTGACTATAAAAACAATGAGTGAAGCGGCCGCAAAGGAACTACATAATACGCCAGCCATATGTCGACGTAGTTACATCCACCCTAAAGTCATTGATTTAGCCACTACCGAAAATGAGATTAAAACGAAGAAAATTGACGAAGGGAAGGATTCAAGCAAGCGAGGGCTTCGTAAATACGAAGCTCAGTGTCTAAACTTTCTTAGATCTTAGAGAATTAATTCAACAGCTAAATTTTGGTATCTTAAGGAACCAATTCCTCCAATAGAGGCTTATTAAAATTATAAGTTAAGTAATTTATATTTTAAGGAGCATAAAATGCGTTTTATTTTACGTACGATAGCCGCCGCTGCAATTTCTCTTATCGTGAAAGAGGTTTTAACACGGGATGCCGAAACATCTGAAAATGACATCCCAACATCTCCCCCCTCAAGGAAGGTGAAGTAACATCTCTTTCTCTAAATTCAATGACTGGATGGGCATGGCGCCAATCAATGCTGCCCTTATATTTCTATCAATCATCGGTGCATACGCAGCGCTTGTAATCCTCACAAGAATTGCAGGGGTTAGATCTTTTTCAAAGATGAGCGGCTTCGATTTTGCGATAACTGTTGCGATTGGCTCTATTTTTGCTTCAATCGTAATGGGCAATTCTGTTTCTTTGATTCAGGGCGTGGTTGTCTTGACAATTTTATATGCTTGTCAAATCGGCTTTGCCGCTATGAGACTCAAATTGGATTGGTTTCCGAAATTGGTCGATAACAAACCAAGGTTAATTATGATCGGAAAAGAGATCCAATATGACCACCTTCGAAAAGCTAAAATGAGTGAAACGGATTTGATGGCCAAACTTAGAGAAGCAAATGTTGGAAATTTTGATAGTATTGAGATTGTGATCGCCGAGACTACGGGCGACGTCTCTGTTCTTCACCATCAGGACAAGGCCCTTAGTCCGGGTGTCTATAAAGACATACTCGGTGCAGAGCGGCTTCCTTAACCTTCTTGCTGGTCTCTAGGGTTGTGATAAATTAGATTCCAAAGGCCAGCAAAGCATCTGCTAACTTACCAAACGCAGCTTGATTAGCTCCTTTTACGTAATCAACATGATCGCTATTTTTTCCATGGTTTTTGCAATCTTCGTGAATGCGATGCATAATTTGTTTAAGCTTTTCATCCATTGTCTCGAAGTCGCCTTTTTCAAAGGCCGCATTCTGACTCATTTCCAATCCGCTCAAGGCAACTCCGCCAGCATTAGACGCTTTGCCGGGGGCATATAAAATTTTGCTCTTGCGAATAACTTTTGCGGCTTTGGCTGTGCAAGGCATATTCGCTCCTTCTGCCAGAGCTATGGCTCCATTTTCCTTAAGTTGTTTAGCATCTTTTTCATGGAGCTCATTCTGCGTAGCACAAGGTAAAGCAATATCCGCCTTGATTTGCCACGGCGTTTTGCCCGCTGTAAATTTCATTTCCCCAAACTTTTCTGTACAAGCCTCTAGGCTGGCTCCAGATCTCGATTTCAATTCCTTGATGAAATCAATCTGATCAGGTTTGAAGCCGGACTTAGAATAAAGAATTCCATTACTGTCAGACAGGGTTAAAACTTTCGCGTTCAACTGAATAGCTTTTTCAGCTGCATGAAGAGCTACATTCCCCGCACCGGAAATCAAAATTGTTTTCCCGTTAATTTTATCCAAATGCGCGTCAAGCATATTTGAGAGGAAATAGATTAGGCCGTAACCTGTGGCTTCGACCCGCACGGGGGAGCCGCCATAGGACAATCCTTTTCCCGTCAAAGTTCCCGAAAAGCTATTGGTCAGCTTCTGATATCGACCATATAGATACCCGATTTCACGCGAGCCTACATTTATGTCCCCCGCCGGAACGTCAGTGCGCGGGCCGATGTGACGATAAAGCTCATCCATGAACGCCTGACAAAATCGCATTATTTCTCTGTTAGAACGCCCTGACGGATCAAAATCAGACCCACCTTTGCCACCGCCCATAGGAAGTCCAGTCAAAGCGTTTTTAAAGGTTTGCTCAAAGGCTAAAAATTTTAGGACTGAGAGATTCACAGTAGGGTGAAAGCGAATTCCTCCTTTATAAGGACCAATCGCACCGCAATTTTGTACCCGCCACCCCTGATTTATACGAATGTTTCCGCCATCATCTTCCCAGCAGACACGAAAGGTAATGATACGGTCGGGCACTGTTAGTCGCTCGAAGATACGAGCTTCTTGAAGGCGTTTGTCACATTCAATCACATCCGTAAGACTTTCTCCAACTTCTTGAACAGCTTGCAGAAATTCATCTTCCCCATTATTTCTACTGTTAATTCGCTCCATAACCTCAGACCAATCATAGGCCTTTTCTTTAGAATTCGTTTGAGTGGTTTTTGAATTGGTAATATTGTTTTTTGGCATAAGATCCTCAGTATGTGTGAAAATCCTACGCAGCCTCGCTTCAGGCGTTCCTAAGTTGTGACTAAATCTATCGGTTAAGACATCACATTAAAGTTATGATTCGTTTGGATAACTAGCAGTTCAGACTCACATGAAATGGAACACAATCAAAAAATGGGCGTAGATTTTATAAGTTATGAAACAAGAAATCGCTCATAAATCGATTTTAATCGTCGAAGATGATCCTTTTATCGCAATGGATCTGGAAGATACTTTTGTCGATGCTGGATATACAGTTATTGGGCCGGTCGCGGATGTCGAAACTGGCTTGTCCCTTATAAAGCAATCCAGACCTGACATTGCCACACTTGATTACAATTTAGGACATGAAAACAGCGTACCCATTGCAAATGCCTTAGAGCAAATGGATATTCCTTATATTTTCCTCTCCGGGCAAATGAGCCGGGTTATAGAAACCCATAACATTCCGGCGCAAAGCATTATTGGTAAGCCATATGTGCCTTCAAAGCTTTTGGGGGTCATAGCTTATATGATGCGAAAAGCGACACCTGGAACCAATCTAGCATTCGGTTAGAGCTAGCCATTCTGCTTGCCACACGAGTTCGTTTTCAGGGAAAACCTTGGCACGAACACCGGATGGCGGGGAAGGCCGTTAACACCGGGCCGCACCAAGGCCGCCACGCCTAAGAGCGCAGCGAGGGAAGCTATATGTTTCTGAACCGAGACTGCATTAACCTATGATATTTAAAATGTTTTATTTTTAGTCTCTTGGAAACGATTAGACTGCTAGCCGCGTCCGGCAATCCAATCTTGACCATGTTCCTGCTCTAATAAATACTCTGGATCAGCGATCATTTTTTGAGACATATTATAATGCTTTCGTAGCTCTGCCTTATCAACTTCTGACGGCAAAAGCTCCTCCGCGGCCATTTTTAAGTTTTCCAATTGTTTCAAAACGCAGGATTTATGGTCATCCGTTCTCACAATAGACACAATTTCCGTCAGAACTGTCATCATCTTGATGGCAGTATTTCTATCTGTCGCGACATAGGCTCTAGACTGATTGCAAATAGCATCTACGAAACGTTCGAATGTAACTGGATAAGCTATCAGCCTTAAATTGCCTTCCTCGTCATGCCGAAATGGACTTGGATACTCGCCTCCGGCAAAACGTTTCATGGCGCTGTGGAACCAATTAATGCAGTTCATAGCCGTGAAGGGATCGTTCACCCCCGGAGACAGTGCCCGCGCCAAGATTTCAACCAACTCATCTGCCAGAAATAGAATATTTTGATAAGCTGACCGAGAGTGTCCTGTTGCAAACCCGTTCAAAAAGTCGAGTTTTTGCTCTTTAGTCAGGTTGTCTTTTGACCAGACCCGCACCAAAATATCGTCCTTTGTGATAAAATCCCCGGGCCGGTATTCAATTTTTGCCACAACTCCTAAGTCCGAGCATAGCTTCAACAAAGCCTCCTCATTCAGCGTTTGAACAAATCCTTCAAAACGGGACCGGATGATTTGGGCCTCGCTTAATTTATATTCACTCAAATCCACTTTTTTATCATTCTCTGAGCGCCCGATATTCATAGGGTAACGCGTCTCTATATCCTTAGACAGACGCCGACCGACCCGGCTTGTGATATTACCCACATTGAGTGTCTCCGGAATGTGGTGAATGAAATAGATCAATACTCCGACACTCATCAAAGTGAGCCCCATAGCAACAAGCAGAGATATATTTGGGATAAATTCAGTAATGGCATCTTGTGCATCCGTGCCGTCCCCAGTTCGGGCCACCCGCAAAATCAACAAGCAGTAAATAAAGGTCGAAGTAAACGTTCCCAAGGTCACTTGGTTGCCGCGGTCACGCATGAAATTCCCGATGAGACGAGGGCCATATTGACCTGCTGCGCTGGTTACAGCCACCATAGTGATGGAAAAAGTCGTGGCAGCGACGCCGATCATGGATCCAGCAATTGTGGCCAGTATAGTTCGAGCTCCTGTGGCCTTATTTGATAGAAAAAAAATCGAATCGTCCGAAACTTTAAGACCATAAATTTCGTCCAGAGCAATCGTCACATATGCAAGAAAAATTGCACCAAACGCCATGAGGCCCGGTATGAAATAATAGCTGCTTTGCAAGTCCTGCCAAATTTTGATTAGCCGTGCGCTCATAGTCAGGACTTCTTTTTAGAGAATGGTGCTTCAGATGACTTTTTCTGAGAAACCGTATTCTCTTTGACGTTATTTTTTCCCATTACTTTATATCGAGGCTCTGGCGAGGTTCCATCACGCGGCGTAGGCCATCCTTCGCGCTGACCCGTTCGGTCCCCATCAGTTTCCTCGGTTTGGTCGTGTATAAGTTGGACTTTAGTATCATACGGCATATCAATTTTCGCCTTATCCAAAGCAAGTTTTATAGCTCGTAAAACACTGGCACGATTCGTAACGACATCGCCTCGAGGGCTATCTGTCCACCACCTAGCCCGTATAGTCACCCAGCTTGCAGCCAAGTCCCAAACGAAGGCTTGCGGCTCGTGCGAAGTATCAACGCTTTCAACACTCGAAATTGCCTTCTTAATAACGTCGCAAGCCTCATCGAGATCGTCTCCATATCCGATCCCGACATCATATTGATCCCTACGCTGACTTTCTCCTGTCTTGACCAAGACTGCATTAGTATAAATTTCGCTATTGGGAATAACAGCTCTCTGTCCGTCATATGTCTTGACAATTGTCGCCCGGGTTTCGATTTTTTCAACCGTCCCCTCAAAACCGGAGGCCTCGATTTGATCTCCAATTTCAAATGGTTGCCGTAATAGCAGTAATAGTCCGGCCAGCCAGTTTTGCAGAATATCTTTGAACGCAAAGCCGATCGCAACAGAAGAAACCCCTAATCCGGCAATCAAGTCGCCAGGTTTAAGGGTTGGAACGACGATTGTTGCTGCAATTAAAAACCCAAAAAGAACAATCACCCATTTAGAGAACCCGCCGAGAACTTCCCCAAGATTCCCGCGATTTCGGCTTTTGCTTGCTTTCAAAATAACGCGGCGCAAAATCATGGCCGCAACGAAAAATAGAATGAGAACGATAAGAGCGACAACCATATTTGGAAGCGATTTTATGAAGCCATCCAGCCAAGCATCAACTCGTTCCAATGCCATAGTCGGGTCAGCATCTATCTCCCCAGGAACATCCTCTACAACACTATCCTCAGTCGGCGTATTCTGATTTTCTTGAAACATATCAGACCTTAGTCACTTCCGAGTGTGATTTTAAAACAGCATTGCCATCATTTTGCCTAATATAATACGCCGGTTTTTCTTGGCTAGCTTCACGCGTCACATCGGTATCTTTAATTCTCAGAGTCACTTTTTTAGTATAAACGGTATCGATTTTGCCGTTTCCCGCTCCATTACCCCACTCCCACTGAACTTTCGTTCCTTCAGTATATACCATCATAATCTTTCCTAATTATGTGGCTTACGCTCGGAAGTTTTCGGGGTTCCTGAATTTATTTTCATGAAATGCAGGCTAAAAGGTTGGAAGGAAGGAACCGAAATAGGCTCTGTCAGTTAGTTAGGGGAGACTTGATACTTCAAACTAACCCACTTACGAGACATGTTAAAACTTTTTTTCTCCAGCACCGCCCTTATCCCGGTAATCTTACTATCCTTGAATGTCCAGGCGGAGAGTAGTGCAAGCCAGACAAAAACTGAAAGTCTAAGCTATAATACATCGGTTGAACAAAAGATCGAAAAAATGAGCAACTGCCAATCCGGTGAAATTCCTGTTTATTTTCACGATCAATTTATCACGCAGCATTCTGCTGAATTGTTAAACACGGCTTCCGAGGTGACGACTAACTGTGAAATTAAAGCGTTAAGTGTCGTCCTCTACAATAACGACGAAACATCAGAAATGATGGTAGAGCGTGAAGATGGAATTAAGTCTTATCTAGAGGCGACTGATCTCAACGCCCCTATTGATGTCCAAGTAGAACAAGGCGAAAGAGATTCCCTCTGGCTTAATGGGCGCCGCGCGGTTATAGAAATAAAACTCAACCAAAAAACAGATCTGGTCGCTACCAGCTAAACGTTTAAGTCAATTCTTATGAATCCACTTATTAAGCGCGTTGCGCATTATGCCGACGTAGGCCCTAAACATTTCGAAGGGTTGATAAACTTACCTCACAAAATTGAAGTTCGGAAAGCCGGTCAAGAAATAGTCTCCGAAGGCGATGTTATAGATTTTGTCTTCATTATCGAATCCGGCTGGGCGATCCGGTTTGACTTACTGGATGATGGTCGTCGTCAGATCTTAAATTTTATGTTGCCGGGAGACTGTTTTGACATGATGTCATTGACCAATGCCAAATCAGATCACAGCGTGTCAGCAGCAACTGACCTGACACTTCGTCGACTCAAAGCCTCGGATTTTCTTTCCTCCATTAAACAAGAGCCCGCTCTCGCAGCGGCGTTCTGGTGGGTTGCTGTGCAGGAGGAAGCTATCCTTAGAGAACAAATTATAAGGGTCGGTAGGCGCTCAGCTAAAGAACGAGTGGGACACCTGATTTTAGAGCTAAACCGTCGCATGGCTGCCACAACGGGAAAATTAGAAAATTTTCTTTATTTACCTGTACCGCAATCCTTACTTGCAGACGCATTAGGCCTTTCTGTCGTCCATATTTCCAGAACCCTGACAAAATTAAAAGCCGAACAGCTTATCAGTACGGACCATAACGGCATTCAAATTTTGGATCGACCAAGGTTAGAGAAAACATCCAATTTTGACAGTAAATATTTGCATATGGAAAAACTAACTTTTTAAAAGAAGTAAGCATAAAAAAAGCCCCGCTCGAAACGGGGCTTTTGAATTTCTGGAGATTACCTTTATCCGTGATGGAAAAACAGCGCTTGGCTGATAGCAGCTTTCACATTTTCCGGACGGAAAGGTTTACTTATCAAATAAGCGGGCTCTGGCTTATCACCTGTTAACAGGCGTTCGGGGAATGCCGTAATGAAAATAACCGGGACATCGTAATTCCCTAAGATGTCTGTAACAGCATCAATGCCCGAACTTCCGTCAGCAAGTTGAACGTCCGCTAACACAATGCCAGGTTTCTTGTTTTTGGCTGCTTTCACCGCTTCTTTATGAGTGGCGGCAATAGCGTCTACACTATGACCTAATTCTTCGACAAGCCCTTCGATATCAGCTGCAATGATGGGCTCATCTTCGATAATAAGCACATTTGTTCGCAACTCTTTTTCGATATCCGCTTCCGCTTGCTCAAGGAGGGTTTTGGATTCTTCAGTTGAAACTCCCATGATCACGGCAATCTCTTCGACCGACATACCTTCTAAAGCGTTAAGTAAAAATGCCTGACGAGAAGTTGGCGTTAATTTGTGGATCCTCACGGATTGCGCATCCGCACCAGGAACATCGTCCGATTCCAGCTGCGCGCCCGTAGTATTCCATATTCCAAGGAACATTTGAAAAAGAGCGATTTTAGGGCTTAAGGAATCGTCCATATCGACGTCGCCGGCGACGAGGGCTTGCAGTGCTGTCCTGACATAAGCATCCCCTCCGGTTTGTGTCCCTGTTAACGCACGGGCGAACCGCCGCAAATATGGTAATTGCGGCGCATATTTTTCAACCAGACTCATAATCTTCCCTTCAGAATGTTCTGCAAACTTTACTTCGTTTAAAACTTAAATGATTAAAATGTAAATTACACTTATTGCACATACGCAATGGGAACCAAGTAAGTTCCAAGGCGTATCTAAAAATTAACGGGTAAAAGAAGGGCCTTACACGAATGACGCAGAATGCGAATAAACCAGATAACAAACGTGCCAAATCCGGCGAAGAGTTTACCAAGGACCCGTTGAAAGATAAAATTGGGAATAATTTGCGCCAACTTTACGATAATGTTGTCAATGAACCCGTCCCGGATGACTTCCTTTCGCTTTTAGAGCAAGCGGATAAGGGCAAGTAAAGTGGCTAAAAACATTGATGAAAACAAAGAAAAGCTCGCTTCGGGCTCAACCCCTTACGACCCCAATGACACTGCGCCTTGGGCGCCCCTTGATGAAGAGCTGTTTCGCAAGGAGCTAACTGAGCTTATCCCGCATCTACGAGCCTTTTCTAGATCTCTTTGCGGAAACGCCACCCTTGCGGATGATGTTGCACAAGACGCTATGCTTAAAGCGTGGAAATCCCGCGACAAATTCAAACCGGGATCTAATTTAAAGGCCTGGACCTTCACGATCCTTCGCAATCAGTTTTATTCTATCAAACGCCGGTCTTGGCGCGCGACCTCGCTCGATCAAGAAGTTGCCGAGCAAACGATTATGGCGACTGCAGATCAAGAGAAGTCTGTTCAATTAAACGAGCTTCGCCGCGGATTGGATAGTCTTAAAGAGGATCAGCGCGAAGCTCTTATCCTCGTCGGAGCTTCAGGTCTATCATATGAGGAAGCCGCCGAAATCTGCAATTGCGCCGTTGGTACAATAAAAAGTCGGGTAAGCCGGGCACGAAAAGCACTTGAAGCCGTTATGGAGTCAGGAACGTTTAACACCCAAGCTGATAAAGTTGGAGCAATGGATGCGATCAGCTCCATTTTAAATGAGGCTGACACCATCGCAGGAAGATAAGTTTCAGACTACGGGAAATGCGGGGAAGGCTAATCTTGGAAAAAACTACGACGAAATTCTCAATGACTGATTTGAGGGTACGCTTCGGGGCGATCTTAGGCCTCTGCTTGCTTCCGATTCTTATTTTTTCTGTGATGTTGTCAGTCCAAACGGGAAGCGCGCTTTATGTCGCCATTTGCCTTCTAGCTTGGTGCTTTGCCTATACGGCTATCTGGTTTTCAACCGATAAACTTATACTCGCTCCGTTGCGAAAAATACGTCTTGCTTCCATGAGATTCACTAAAGGCGATTTTGAGGCTCGGGTCGCAGATTTGAATAGAGTCCCCGAGCGCATCTCTTCATTAGGTATGACATTTAATCGAATGGCCGAACATATCAGTGAACGCGAGGCCAAGTTGCTAGACAACCTCATTGAAAAAGAAACACTTCTCCGAGAAATCCACCATAGAGTAAAAAACAACCTCCAAATCATTATATCGCTTTTGAATATGCAGGAACGAAAGCTTACGGATGTGGCGGGGCTGGAAGCGATCCAAGAAACGCGCAGTCGTATAAATGCCATCGCGCTTGTTCATAGAGGGCTTTATGAGGGGGATGATCTGCGGGTTATTCGAATGGATGTCTTTTTAAAACGGCTTATCGCCGAGCTCCAAACCGGGTTGGAAGCCGAGGAGGCAGGCATTGACGTAGACCTAGAAGTGGGTTGCGATGCGATGGAACCTGATATTGTTATTCCTGTCGCTCTCTTCATCGTGGAAGCCTTAACAAATTCCGTTAAACATGGATTAGCCGGAGGCGGCACTGTTTCAATCAACTTGAGAAACGAAAATGAAGAAATCACTGTTTCTGTCGTGGATGACGGACAAGGTGTAGGTTCAGCTCCGGTGACAGGTGTTGGTTATAAATTAATGCGTGGGTTTGCTCGACAACTCGGCGGCGAGTTTAATATACAAAAACGAAAAAAGGGTCACGGCGTGACCCTTAAATTTCCTTTGAAAGACGACGCCGTAGATTAGGCGAACTTGAAGGATGTTACGCTTCACCCTTTAATTTCATTAGGGCCGTCTGAGCGCTTTTCAAATGATTTTCTTCACCGCCCTGAATACCTTCTGCAGACCCACGGACGAGGGCTTCCTCATCTTCGATCCATTGCTCAAGGAGTTTTGTTTTCTTCGCATCGCTTAAACTGTCATCTGCGATTAACGCATCTGGATTGTCGTATTTTTCGTAATCTTGTTTCATAAAAATTTCCTCTCTGAACCTATATGAATACTTGCTCTGTTTGTTCCGTTTTATAGAGGTTTTCTTGGAACTTAAATGCTCTGTTTATCGTTAGATTTATATAATGGCGCAACCCTGCGCGTAATAAACAAGGAGAATTATTATGGCTACTTCAAAAAGTTCCTCAAAGAAAAATGTTGTCGCACTTTCAGGTAACGACGAAAATATTGCTGACCAACTTGAGACTCTCAGAGGTGACATCGCTAAATTAGCTGAAACTGTTAAAGTGCAAGCTAAAGCAAGTGCATCTCAGAAAACCAGAGCTGTCAAAGATGTTACCGCAGAGAAAACTGAGATTGCTAAAGCGCGATATGATGAGCTGACAAACAAAGCAGAAGCATCAATTAAAGACAATCCGCTTACATCTATTGCTATTGCAGTCGGAGCAGGCATGGTTCTTGGCGCATTGTCACGCCGGTAATCCCGAATGCTAAGAAAAGCATATTATTTGATTTCATTATTGTTGAAATCTAGAAAAGTGGTCTCGAACAAATCTAGGTTCGGGATTATTTTTTCTTATATATTAATGGGTATAGGAACTGTATTTCTGACCTGTGCAGCTTTTGTCTTCATTCAAAGCCAATATTCAACGGATATCGCTTTTGCAGTTTTGGGAGTTGTATTTCTAGTTGTCGCTTTTACACTTTACTTTATTTCGAAGAGAAAGTTAGAAAAGCCAGATACTGAAACGCCTATAGGTCTAGAAGACGATCCACTAAGCGCATTCCTACCAGACGTTATAAAAGAAAATGAAACAATCAAAAATTTAGTTTCGCAAATTTCGCATAACCCTATTATGGCTACATCTGCAGCCGTGACTCTAGGCGTATTGTTATCACGCGAGTTTTTTGAGGATTAATCTAATGAATAAAAAACCAGATCAAGTTGAAGAAGTCGACGCTAAAAGCGGAACCCGTGTCAAAGGCATGACGAGTGTTCTTGGATTATCTATCACAGCGATCATAGTAATTATGGTCATTGTTCTAGCGGTTTTTGTTTTGTAACAACACATATAATAATTGAAAAAGGCCTGTTCCAATAATTTGGATAGGCCTTTTTCATTCTGTCTATTTACATGATCCCACTTTATTAAGCGGGATCATTATTTTTATCGCTTAAGCTGCATTTCCGATAGAGCGATCATGCTGACCCTCACGAATTTCTTCGATAATTTTAGTATTAAAAGCCTCTAAGTCATCTGGAGAGCGGCTTGTAATAATGCCATTGCTCACGGCGACTTCTTTGTCCACCCATTTGGCACCCGCATTATGAAGGTCATCTTGTATTGATGGATAGGAAGTCATCTCCCGACCTTTGACCAGTCCTGCACTAATAAGTATCCAGGGCGCATGGCAAATCGCAGCTATAATTTTACCCTGCTTTGCAAAATTTCGGACGAGGCTTTTCACAGATTCTTCTGTTCGGAGGCTATCCGGGTTAGCTAACCCACCTGGTAGTACCAAAGCGTCATAATCATCAGATTTGGCATTTCTAACGAGCAAATCCGGTTTAATTGAACGGTTGTCCCCTTCACCAGCTGAAATTTCCTTCATTTCCAAAGAAGCTAACTCAACCGTTGCGCCTTGCTTTTCCAACGCTTCTTTCGGTGAGAACAACTCATCTTCCTGAAATCCATTTGTCGCAATGATTAGGACTTTAGCATTTTCAATCTTAGTCATATTTATCTCCATGTTTCGGAATGAAACCGCGGGCACACCGGAAAGATGTGTCTATTAGGCGCGCGATGCCATAATCTGGCGTCTTAAAAGAGAAACGTGAAGTTTAAGATTTTGTTGCGTTAAAGATCATCAAGTCAAGGTGAGTAAGAGCGTTCATTATAAAGCCTCTGTTTCTAGAGCCCCATATCAGACGCTTTCCAGACACATTCAAAGGTCATCCCCCTACTCTTCCATTGAAGATTGGGATTACCTTTATAAGTCGAACGCGTCATTTTCATTAAAACCCGCATTCCAAAGCCTGTCGTTTTTGAAGGAGGCGTAATCTTTTGCGAAGCTGTTTCGTCCCATAAGAGTTTAAATTCATTGCGCGCTTTATCTACTTTCATCTCTATTCTTAAAGTGCCAGATTTGCCAGCCTCCCCATTTTCCGAAAGAGCGCCGTATTTCACAGCATTAGTCAAAAGCTCGTTCAGACAAAGGCATAAGGTCTGAGCAGCAGACCCGTTTAAAACAAAAGAATCAATATCACTGATTACACGGGCATCGTTGTCTAATGATGCAAGAATTTCTTTTGCAATTTGCGAAGCCGTTGCGCTTCTTGTCGCGGACCGAAGAGTTAAATCATTAAGGGAGCCCAGGGCTTGAATACGTCCCAAGAAAGCTTGCTCTAACTCTTCAATGGTACTTGCTGAACGCAACGCCATCCGAAACATTCCGCTGATTAAAGATAAGCTGTTTTTCACTCGATGGGCCATTTCATGAGCCAAAAGTTCATTATGTTCTCTAGCCGCCATAAGATCCGAAATGTCTAAAAGGACACCAACCAGAATAACTTCACCGTTCTCAGATCGGATAAACTTACCCCGCCCATCCACCCAAATGGTTTCCCTCTTGGCATTCCGGATTCGATATTGGGCCTCATAAAGTGTGCCGTGTTCCTTGGCCGAAGCAATTAGCTTTTTAACCAGAGACTGATCTGCCGGGTGTATGGTTTCAAAATAATCTTTTGCAGGGAATACATCCTTTTTTTCCCATAGTCCTGTAATAGATCGCGCAACATTATCCAACGAGCACTCATTTCGTGTGATATTCCACATCCAACGCCCGATTCCAGCCGCTTGAGGCGCAATTTCATACCATTCTTCTTCACTCAGGGCGTTGAAACTATTGGACATATTCGGTATCCATTGACGTTATATTTACCTAGTGTTTTTACATTGTAATGAAACGGAACAAACTGATTATTTAGATCGTTCCGCTCGCGTTATAAAAAGGGCCTTTAAATTCTATGTCAAAGTCTGTTCTCATAGTCGAAGACGATCCTTTGATCGCGATGGATATGGAGGACTTTTTCGAGTCAAAGAATTATGACATATTAGGCCCAGCTTTCAATGTGGTTGAGGCCCTGAATTTACTAAAAGAGAACCGCCCCGATTGCGCAACTCTCGATTATAATTTAGGGAAGGAAACTAGCGTTCCGATTGCGGACATTTTATACAATTCAAATGTCCCATTTGTTTTTGTAACTGGACGGCTTGCAGAGATTAAGCGCGAGAACAATCTGCCTTCCGCGCCAGTGTTGACGAAGCCAGTACACTATACAGAAATTTTGGCCCATTTCGACTAAGATAGCCCTCTATTCCGGACCTCAGCTAAACTTAAAAGTCCCGTTTCCATTTTAAAGAAAGCGCCTGCTCATTATCGGACTGTACCCGGGAGCGCAAAGACAGGTTTCGCCTGACTTCCCAATCGATAATCGCACCGGAAGCATTATCCCCTCCTCCGGAAAAGACCTGTAAATAGACATCTTTGGCCAAGTAACGTCCGCCAGTGATTTGCGCGGACCCATCATCATTAAATCCAACACTCAATTGTCCAACGCCTAGCGCATCACGTAAGCCTCCTAACAAATCAAAACCGCCGCCATTTCCGGAGAATTGCGCCAAAGCGCCAGCAAGCTGCGCCGCTTCTACTGCTGAAAGTTCTGTAGCCGACCGGCCGAATAATAATGCGGATAGAATCTCATCATCAGGACGCTCCGGCGTTGAGGAAAGCTCAATTTCTGGCTTCTCGACGGTTCCTGTAATTTTAACGCCGGCGTCAAGGTTCTGTGTTTCAGTATTGGCGACAAAATTAATCTTCGCCGTGGAGACAGGGCCATCAAATTCGATCACCCCTGACTCGAAGTCCAGCTCCTTTCCCGCAAGTTTATAGCCCCCCCGAATAACACGTGCTTCTCCGTAAATTTCAGGCTCGAGCGCAGTGCCTTTAATGTCGGCGTCAATAGACATCTCGACGTCTAGTCCCTGGCTTCGAATGAAGATGCGTCGGGGCGCTGACACCTGAAGATCTAGCGCAACAGGATAGGGTGCGGCTTTGGCTTTAGGCGCTTGGGTTTCAGGCGGCAGATTAATTTCTTCGACATCTATCGTCACAACGCCGGGGCCGCCGGCGACAAATTGTTTAACTTCTGCGCGCTCAATCGTAACGTTGCCTGATAGCGTTCCTTGCTCTTTTTCAGTTTCAAAAGCCACGTCTCCAGAGACACGGCCTGATAAATCTTGGCGATCCAAAGCACGAAAGCTTTGGGCCTTAAAATTAGCTTGGCCAATGGGGACACCAAACTCACCGAGTTTGAAATTACCTGTCCCAGAGAAACGCCCTTCATTTCCATCGGTCAGAGACAGGTTTTCTAGAGACACATTATCATTGGAGAAACGAAATAGAAATTCTCCCTCTCTGATTTGCGTCCCGAGTTCGATCATTTCAAGTTCTATAGCCCTGCCGCTGGCCTCGCCAGAGATTAAAGGCGAGCCGAGCGTGCCGCTAACGTCTAAATTTGCCTTTAACTGACCCGAGAGCCCAGCATCCTTTGGAGCTATTAATCCCAACACGCCATTCGCGGCTCCGTTTGCAGAAAGTTTTGCCTTTAGCGGAGCCGTCATGTTTGGGCGAATTGACAAGAGGCTATTCTCGCTTTGGAGAGCAAGTGAACCACTCCCGTCGAGGTTAAACGCATCTTCTGAGAGCCCTTTTAAAGTCCAGTCCAAATCTGCCCCTCCCAGGTCACCATCAAATTTAACCGTGAGCCCTTTTCCTTTACTGCGCTCAAACCCTCTCCAGTCCGTTAGGGTAATATCAATTTTCCCTTCTGGACGGTTGTTAGGGACGCTAAGGTCAAGGGTCATTGCTAATATCCCCTTCGTATCCGCAAGGATATTCCCGACAGGAAGTGTGCTGATGGGCAACCCTTCCACAGTGGCAACTAAACGTTCTTGCTCGCCTCTTTCGTAATTTAAATTGACTCTCCCATCAGACACTTTGAGAGCCGCCCTTATGAGAGCATTCCCCTCCCCATACTCGATTCGAAGCGGTTCTATTGCGCTAATTGGGACGCGGCCATAAGCGGCCTCTGGAGCGAAAGTCACGAGGAAGTTATTATTTTCATCTCGAGACGCTGTGATAGGAGTCTCTAGTTTAAAAGGGGTGTCTACGACTTCGCCGACGACTTGTCCTGCCGTCTGCATATCGCCTGTCAAATCAGATAAACTTCCTTTCAACGACGCTTCTAGATTATCAATCTCTATCTGTTTATACGCAACATTTTTGGCACTTGCCTCCAAGACAAGTCCCTGTTCGCCATTTAAGTTATCAAGCTCCAAATCAAGTCGCGCATAGCGTCCGCCCTCTTCCGGTAAATCTAGCGAAATTCGGCCTTCTGCGATGCCGTTTTCAGGCAAGGCCAACTCGCCATTTGCCGTGAGATGGCCCACAGAGGCCTGAAGGTCAGCAAGACGAAGGACTGTTTGAGTTGAAGAAAACTGAGCGGAAACCGTCACATCCCCATACTCTGATTCTGCATCAAATTGTATTGGGCCTTTCGGCGCTTCGAGCACATCCTGAATCTCTGTACGCAATCGGGCTTTGGAAAATACTCGATCATAAGCTGAAAGCTCAGCTGTCGTAGCATCCAAACGCACATTCGGAGAGGCTCTGCGGCCCGAAACTGTCCCGCTAACAACTGTTCCTTCTGCAAGAGTAACGGATTTAAAAGTCACCGCTTCTTTGAGCGAGGCCTCCATATCCACGTCCATGACTTCTGTGATTCGACCAGAAAATGCGGCTGTCACCCCATCACCATTCACGAGGCCACGCGTAAACTCGACCCCACCTTCAACGGGGCGCGCAGCGATATCAAAAATCATCATAGAGCCAATAAGAGCATTCAAAGGCTCCTCCATTTCGGAAGTGGGAACGAACCGTCCATCTGCCGTGATCGCGGGGGCGCTATTAGCTGTTTGCACAGCTTTATAGTCAGTTGTAAATTGGCCAGACGGAACTGTTCCTATGGCGTTTAAAGCTAAATTTGCTCTCCCTGACAGGGAGTAGGTCAACGGGTCCAGCGCAAGACGACCAGCGGTCGTTGCCGTATCTTTTCCACTGGTCACTTTCGCAGAGTCTAAGCGCAAAGATTTTTTCTCAAGATTATATTGACCCTTTGCCATGAGCTTTAGAGAGGAGCTAAGCGCCAACGGTATATCCGTTACTAAATCAATGCCTTTAGCTGTAAGGTCTGTTTCAAAATCTGCAATTTGGCGGTCTTCGTTTAATGATAGTCGAACTGGGCCTGAGAGAGAGGAAGCACGGCCTTGAGGCGTAATAAGAGAATTTACAATTATACCTCCCTGAAACGACATCTCTGCCGCGCCTGTCACATCCCCGTTTAGCTCCACACCGCCAAGCTGATATTCTTTCGGAAGTTTGTAAAATCGTGAAACATCTGGAATATCGGCGGAGATCTGAGCATTCTGAGGCACGAAACCTTCCTCCGGCAAATTTCCGGCGGCTATAATAGACGCGCCGCCTGCCTGAACAGAGAGATCAAAAGGCTTTTCTCTTTGCTCTCTTAAAAGGGACAAATCACCAATTATACGGCTATCAATATCGCGGGCTGGCGCTAAAAGTGGCCAGTTTTCTGTTTCTGCCGCCGCAGAAATAGATAGCTTTTCTTCCGTCCAGTTTCCAGCCACATCCATTACAGGAATGCCGTCGAAAGCTAAAGATATATCTCCTGCACCCGTTTCAACATCACCGGTTATTTTTCCATTGCCCGTTACAGTTTGTCCGTCCGGCGCCTGAATCAACGTGGCAATTGTCCCGCCCGGAAGTCCGGTTAGCCCAAACTCGCCTCTCATCTCGCCTTGAGGAGAGCGGTTAAAATCCAATTTAACCGCGTCGCCTTCTACGTCTGTGCGAACAGCGTCCAAAAGCGCTTTCATAGAGCCGTCCCCGGTCAAGGCGTATTTTGCCTGAAGGCGCGCAGAGACAGACTGACCAATAACGGGCTCTTGAAGGTTTAATGAAGGTGTTGCGAAATTTTCAAGTGTGACCATTAATCGGTCGTCGGAGGGTTCCGAAGCGGGCGTCTCGTTTAAAACGGGCTTCCGGCGTATGTCGATATCCGCAATCGTAAGGTCTTCAATATAGAGATGATTGTCGATGAACTTCAGAGGCTTCCATTTAAAATCAATGTCTTCCGCCTGCGCCCAAACGCCGTCTTTATCCCGTATTTTCAGAGAAGCTATTGTCAATGACTTGAGTGGGTCGCCTGAAAGACCTGAAATCTCGACACCTTCAATAGGGCCAAAGCTACGAGAATTTATTTGATCTTCAATAAACCGCGCCCCAGAAGGCGTAGTAATGTAAACGCGGAGTCCTAAACCCAAAAGCACCAGCAGAGCGATCAGCAAAAGCCCTCCGCCAATCACCCATTTCTTCCAAGAGGTATTTTTAACTGTTTCAGACATTAAAAAGCCTGTCCGATAGAGATATAAATTTGAAAAGCGTCATCGCCGGGACGTTTATTTATGGGAAAGGCGATATCGGCGCGTATCGGCGCGAAACTCGTGAAGTATCGAACGCCAAACCCTGCCCCATATTGAGTCGTGTCAAAATCTGGAAATTCCTCACTTCCGACGGTGGCCGCATCAATAAAGCCAACAAAACCGAGGTTGCCGTCAAATAGGCCGTCATGCCCACGATACCGAATTTCCGCGCTTCCTTCTAAAATGCTTCGCCCGCCAATTGTTTCGCCTTCCGCGTCTCTTGGCGAGATAGATTGGTAGCTATAACCGCGAACAGAGCCGCCTCCGCCGCCATAAAAACGCTGATTTAAAGGTACGGCCGCAATACCTGCGCCAAATATGGAACCATATTTTGCCCGGACTGCCGCAATAAACTTTTCACTTACCTTTTGATAAGTGCTGCCGCCAAGTTCTCCGATAACATAAGCCCCTTTGTCATCGCCGAAGTTGTAAGTCGGCAGCGCATTTGCCTCGACAAAAATACCTTTAGACGGATCAAATATATTGTCTCTGCTATCGTAAACAGCCCCGCCTGTCGCCTGAACCAGATAAGACCTCGTTTTCGTCGCGTCATCTTCTTCAACTTTGAACTGAGATGCCTCGACCCCAATCCCTGCACTTACTTTGAATTTTGAGCTGATTTTTTGCGTCATAAGAGCATCTATTCCGACACGTTCCCCTCGGAAAAACTCAGAATTTTCTCGGGCCGCCTCAGCGGCCAGATCAAGCTCTCTATCGACCCGCCAAGCATAGGGAATATTATAATCAACGCCGAGGCTTTGGAGGTTTGTTTTGGCAATAGCTGTCAGGGTTAAGGTCTGCGCGTAACCAATAAAATTACGGCGCTCATAGCTCGCCGACACACCGCTACCGTCCGCGGTGGAATAGCCGACTTCTCCGGAAATTGTATTCTTATCGCCCTGTTCAATGTTTAACAAAACATTCCGGGTAATTGTTCCGTCGGCATTTTCCGTTCCGCCTTCTTCAAGGCTTGCAGTTGCACTCTCAAAAACGCCTGCGCCAATGGCACGCGAGGACAATTTATTTATTTTACTTTGCTCATAAAGTTCACCGGGCTCGAAAGGGGAAATCATGTCTGGCCAACTTTCTTTAATATAAGCCGACCCTGTTTGCTTAATCTCTCCAAAGCGGGTTTTACGTCCCGTGGATACAATGTAATCGACCGCCATACTGTCTGTCGCGTGATCTACTACTGCCTTGCGCGGCAGGGCTTCAACGTCAGGATACCCTTGTCCTTTAAGCTTATTCACAACCCGAAGTTCAGACGCCACCACTTGGGCAGATATAGCTGGATTACCCTCATTGTCGGATACCATTTTTCTCAACGCGTCACTACTTTCCGGGACATTTTCCCCGAAATTAACATCTAAAGTGCTGAATTGAAATCTGGGCCCTGGCTCTATCAACAAAACGGGGGTCAAAGCATCACGAGATTTTTCATTACGGTCGCCCCAAGAAAATCCGTCCTCGGAAATCGTACCAATCTGAACATCAATCACGCTTTCGTAATAACCTTGGGATCTCAAAATTGACTCGGCTTTTTCAACAACTTTTCCGGCTCGGCGGCGCGCCTGAGCCGTTGACCGCGGAGCTTCGTCAACCTGCCCGATAGTCAAGATCAATTGATCTCGTAGCTCTTTCGGCAAGTCCCCCTGAACCCGCGCCAGCGGTTCGTCTGCCCAAGCCGTATTTACGGCGGCAAAACTACAACCCAACCCAAGCCAGATGACAAGAGCCGGATGTGACATGAAAAATCGCTGAAAAATAACCGAAGTCCTTCAAATCCAAAATACAATCCGAAGACGGATCCCAAAAAGATAATGCCTGAACCTTTGTACGGTTGCTATTATATTTGGCATATTCACACAGCGCTTCACCTGAACCGCAGTGAATTAAAAGTTACATTACAGACGGATAACAGCCAGTTACAAAGTCAGGAGCCCTGAATTTGCTTCTTTACGTTTTACTCCGCTTCAGTTGAGTAGACGATTTTATAAAGTTTGGTCTTCAAAGGAAAATCCAGCATCAATATAATAAAGACCGGGTAAGAATCCTTCAACCTAGAGCCCTACCGCTCAATCAAAATTTAGCTGAGTAGATAATGAGGGATAAGTCTATCAGCCCGAGTATCGGTATACTAGAGAACTCATGGATCTAAGTATAATGGCGCACCGGGGAGGATTCGAACCCCCGACCCCTTGATTCGTAGTCAAGTACTCTATCCAGCTGAGCTACCGGTGCTTAGAGTGCGCGTTTTACGGCGCGGTGGTCGCAATCTCTTGCGAGGGCGCGTTAAAGCGGAATTGAGCGGGATTTGCAAGAGCTATTTCAGTGATTTTTCGCCAATCACTGTAGAGTGTTAGTTGTCCTTTGCCAAATGCACGCCGCGCATTAAGGCGCGAGCCACACACCGGGCGGCTGCTCCGCCAAGTTCGGCTAAAGCGGACGCTGTTTCGCAAGCCACACCTGCGCTGGAGAGTGCAAAAATCGTATCACCGTCAAGGGGGGTGTGGGCGGGCTGTACAGCCATCGCAATGCCGTCCTGCGCCATGATGGCTAATCGTTTGAGCTGTTTCTGAGTCAAGGCAGCATTGGTCATCACGGCGCCAATCACAGTCGATTGCCCGGCAGATTTCAAAAACGCCAATTTCGTATCAGAGGCCTCGACAAATTTGTAATCCGGCGAAGGACGCTGTCCGCCAAACTCTCCATCTCTTTCATATGGCCAAGCCCAAGGACACTCTGTTCCGGGCATATAAGGAGATCCAACGGGGTTAGCCGCGATGATAGCCGTAACAGTTAATCCATCAATCTCTTCGGAAGCCATACCGAGGCCGCCCTTATATTGACCCGCTGTGGCGCCAAAGCCTGCTCCGGCCTGTCCTTCCTGAACGTCTGCCCCAGCTGCTTCGCAAGCTTCTAATGCCAGCCGCCGAAAAGGCGGCTCTAGCCCCCAGCCTTTATCACCGCCATTCGCATTATCAAATAAAATTGCGCTAGGCACGATGGGCGAGACCGGCACGGGCGCCGGTCCTGGCGCATAACCAATTCGCTTTTCGCCCAGCCACGCCGTCACGGCATCCGCTGCCGCCAATCCGTAAACAGAACCGCCAGATAGAACCACGGCGTGAACTTTGTCTATCAGGCCGCCATCCTGCAATGTCATAATTTCCCGGGTGCCCGGTCCACCGCCGCGCACATCCACGGCGCATAATGCGGGGGAGTCAGGTAATATAACCGTGACGCCTGTCTTGACATGTATGTCATGGGCTTGACCAATACGCACGCTGAGAATCGAAAGAGCAGAAGGTAAAGTCATTACTTTTTCTACGTGAGATTTTTCTTCTTTGCCAGCGCGGTAATATATCTGTTCTGGTGCTCAAAGCTTAACGAACAGATGTTCTCTCCCACTCGCAATCTAGTGCAGAGCCTCGTTCGCGTTTTTCAAAATAAAATGGACAGCCCGCAGAGCTTGAGGCCCTGTCGGAACAATCAAGAAAAACGCCAATAAAATTTTTCTAAAAGCAGACAGTTCTGGGGCGAGGGTTTTTGAGGAACGACCATTACATTTAACACAGTTTAGAGAGGGGCGCAGCGATCTCAGTATGCCAGGCGTACGATGTCAAAGATCTGGCGCAAGTTTGATGTCACACACACTCCTCAGTCTCGTCATCTCTAGCATCGGTAGGTGACGAGCACTTGTCCATGAACAAAAGAACGAGTTTGAAATCACCCTGAAAGCGAAAAGTCAGGACTGTTCTCTTATTATTTCTCATAAAAATGATACAAATGGCATTACTTTCCTGAACCGGACAGGTCAGAGCATTTTTGCAACTGAGACCTTGCATCAATTCATATTGCTTCTAAACCTAAGTCTCGTTATGGGGCCGCCATGTTTGATCTAACTTTATTCGTCAGCGCCTTTGCGACGCTTTTTGTGGTTATCGACCCGCCGGGATGCGCGCCTATTTTTGCGACTCTCACACAGGGCACAACCAAATCCCATCAGCGGGAAATGGCGTTCAAGGCTGTCACCGTGGCAGCCATTGTCCTTATTGGTTTTGCCTATGGCGGCGAATGGTTGTTTGCGAAGCTCGGCATCAGTCTGGATGCACTGCGCCTTGCAGGCGGAGTCATGCTCTTTATCATCGGCTTGAATATGGTTTTCGAAAAACGCACGGAAACCCGGGAAGAACGCGCCGAAGATCTGCTCGAAGAAATTGAGAATCCAGAAGATATCTCTGTTTTCCCTATGGGCATTCCTATGATTGCAGGCCCCGGCACAATGGCAACCCTTCTGCTATTAATGAGCAATACGACAACAGGTGGGCAAGAGTTTTCAATTATGCTCGCCTTGGTCATCACGCTCCTAATCACTCTGGCGGCTTTTTTAGTCGCCGGCCCATTGATGAAGCTGATGGGGAAAACATTTACCAATGTGCTGACCCGTCTACTTGGTGTTTTACTCGCAACGCTGGCGTCGCAATTTATCATAGACGGGGTTAGCGGCGCGTTAGGTCAGCTCCTCCAATCATGAGAATGTCTGTTACAAAAAAAGCCCGCTGCTAGCGGGCTTTTTATACTTAGTTTTCTATGTCTTTCTAGCGAGCGCTTAATGCCGCGGCGAGTTCTTCGCCTTTTTCGTCCCGCAAGGCGGCACAGAGCTCAATAGACTCAAGTGTCTGAGCGAGGCTGCGCTCATACCCGGGAATAACGGCTGCATTTTCCGTCATGAAATCACGGACTTCATCCCGGCGCTCCAGCGAACAGAAATAACCGCCAACGCTCGGCATACCGCCCTTACGGACATCCGGCACGCGGTATGTAACATATTGAGTGAAATTACCTTTAAGCCAATCCCAAGTCATGTCTCCGAACTCTTTCGACCCTAATAGACCGTAGATTACCGAATTGGATTGACGCCCTGTCAGAGGGCCGTTCTTATCCAGAGCCAAGGCGAGAAGCTTATGCGCAACCTCATCATCCTGGGTTGACGTCAACGCGCCGAGTGCCGCGCTTTTTTCAAAGGGGGACCCATTTACAACTAAGTCAAGTAGTGGATCGTAAGCTTGTTCACCGCTGGATTTCATCGCTTCATCCAGAGCCAATCCGAGCATATTCGGAGCGACCGCTTTTTTATCGGCTTTTTTCTTTAGCCCGAGATAGCTCTTGCCTTTCTTGGCCATGGATTTCGCGAGAGCTTCGTCTTGTCCGCGATTGACCAAAAGGCTTGCCAAAGACGGGGCAAGAAGGTTTCCTTCGACCGTGTCTTTGCCGGCAATACGGGCATATCTGTCAGAATAATTTTCCTGAACATAACGCGCGAGGTTATCTTCCGTCCCGTCCAAATCATCCCCCATAAATCCGATAAGGGCGGTTGAGCTGGACGCAACATCATATTCCGGATGCGCCGCCAGCTTGGACATACCGTCGAGAAAAACAGAGGATTCCACCTCTCCGGCGCGGAAAGCCGCTTCCAGGCTATCCTGTAAGGTCAGAGCTTCGCGGGTATTCAGACTATCAATATTCTGAATTAGGTTTGTCCATCCTTCACTATCCAATGTGAACCGGTAATAGCCGGAGCCATTTTCATTGAGCGTCACCCAATCCGCCACCTCGCCCACGCGTGGGGACGCAATGGTTCCGGTTCGCTCTTTAAGAAGTTCGCAGCTTTTGACAGTTTCTTCCCCATAGCCGAATTTGGCACAAACGGGAATTTGCCAAAGCTGACCCTGAGACGTTTTGGAGCCAAGCGGCGCGTAGCGTGACTGCGTTAGCATAACCGCGCTTTGAGGTTCAGTGCCATCCTCTGTTGTGGCCTCCAACTGTGTCACCTGCCCGGAAACCAGTGGCAAGCCGGGTTGGTCAACAAAGCTTTTCATAGCCGAGGCAACGTCAGGATTGCCGGAACCATCTGAAATAGACCGGAAAAAATCATTGCCAGTGGCCACATCGTCAGCATAGCGTTTCATGTGAAGACGGACGCCATCTCGAAACGCCTCTTCCCCGACAAAGGATTCAAACATGGACAAGACTCCGCCGCCTTTGCGGTAAGTAATGCTATCAAACTGATCCATGACATTTTCAGAGCGTTCAAGTGGCTCGCGGACTTTCCGTGTTGTGGACAGCGTATCGGTGTTCATAGCGCCCAAAGCAGACTTTAGGGTGTTCCGGTCATAATTACCTTCAGGCTTCCACATTGCGGTACCTTTGTTACCGGCCCAGGTTGCAAAAGCTTCGTTCAGCCAAATGTCTTCCCACCAGACAGGCGTGACCAAATTCCCAAACCATTGATGGGCAAGCTCATGAGAATGTACACCAGCGTAAGAGCGTTTCTGAGAAAGCGGTGGGTTCTCGCCCAGTAACAATAGGGACTCACGATAAACAATCGCCCCGGGATTTTCCATGGCGCCGAAGGCGTAATCAGGCGCGGCAATAATATCTAGCTTCTCATAAGGATAGGGCGTTCCGAAATACTCTTCGAGAGCAGCCAATATGCCCTGCGTATTCTCAAGTGCATATTCCATATTTTTGCCTTCGCCGCGGGCAGCGATCCCGCGGAGGCGAAGATTGGTTTCGCGTATAGATGTTTTCGGCAGGGAACCGTAATCGACAACATCCCAAGGGCCAACGCCGAAAGCGACCAGATAGGTCGGGAGCGGCCGCGTGCGGGCAAAGGTGTGATTTGTCCAAATTTCTCCGTTTACTTCAACATCTTTTGTGCCGAGTTCAGGCGTATTTGCGTAAACGACCTGATCTTTCGGGGCCATAATGGACATATTAAACGGCACTTTGAAACGGGGTTCATCAAAGCTTGGAAAGGCTTCTCGCGCGCCGAGCGGCTCAAACTGCGTGACGATATAGGCATCTTCGCCGCGGCGAACTTGGTAAGCGGAATTCAAAGCCTGATTATAAGGGGTTTCATACTCCATCACAATAACCGCCTCACCTTGCGGCAGTTCCGCTTCGGAGGTTAGATAAGCCACACCTGACGGCGCGTCTTCCAACGGCACGGCATTAAATTCGAGCGGAAAGGATTGGTCAGCGCTGTAAACAATTTTTGCGCTGGAAACGGTCATTTCCTTGGCATGAATCCAGATTTTTTGAGTAGACTCTTCTAGCTTCACATCTATGGAAACTGTCCCGCTCATACTATCGGCCTGCGGATCAATTCTGAGCTGAATATCATAAGATTCCGGCATCACGGTGTCCGGCAATTGCGCTTGCGGAATGTCGCTTGATTCGGACATTATCTGGCCTGCATCCATCATCGTATTTTCAACTTGGTCAGAAGGCTGAGTTGATGAAATTGTTGACTGGGCATAGCCCGCACCCGGCGCCAGGAGAAATCCGACAGATACCAAAGTGGCGAGAGAGAAATGTTTCAGAGATAGGCGCTGTATCATAAATGGTCCTTTGTAGATTTTCTTTCTGATAAACGATAAATCCGGTCATTGCTAGAGACTTAGTCAGAGCACTTTGAGGAATTTTTTCCTCCTTTGGACGGAGTTTCCCCATTACATTCCATATAAACTATCGCCAGTTTAAAGGTTATGGTATAACAACACAGCATGAGTATTGAACCGCAAAATTTGGACCATGGGGAGGATACACGTTTTGATCGTCCCGACCGGCGCGGACGGCCTGGACGTTTACCGCCGGAAAACTCCGCTCGAATTACGCGCCGCATTACGGCGCTAGCCGTCGGCATTGGCATTATTTTAATGGTGGGAAAAGTCCTGCTCTGGGAAAACACCCATTCTGTGGGCGTACTGGCGTCCCTAGTGCATTCCGGTTTAGATATGTTTGGAGCCATTTCAAGCTTTATCGCTGTGCGTTTCGCCGCCAAAAGGCCGGACGGGCGATATCGTTTCGGGCGCGGAAAAGCAGAAAGTTTTTCCGCTGTGTTTCAGGTCTGCCTCATTGTTTTCGCCGCCTCTCATCTTTTGGAAGAAGTGGTCGAGCAAATTGGGACAAATCATCCGCTTACGCATTCCGGTCTCGCCATTGCAGCGATGGTTCTATTTGTCATTATTACGGGCTGGTTACTCATCGCCCAAAGCTGGGCCATCCGGGCAACAGGGTCTATCGCAATCAGAGGGGACCGCGCCCATTATACGGCGGATATGTTTGCAAATCTTTTTGTTATTATCGGTTTGGCGATTTCCGCCTTTACGCCTTTCGTTTGGGCCGATGCCGCCGTCGGACTTTTTATGGCGCTTTGGCTTCTTTATACCGCCTACCGCGTTGCGCGCTTGGCATGGGCGCAGCTTATGGATATGGAACTGAGCGAGGAAGAGCGGTCTTTGATTATTCGGCTCGCTATGGCCGACCCGCGCGTCAGAGCCGTAACCGAGCTGCGAACCCGGGCGTCAGGGCCGCATATTCATATCCAAATGCGATTAGACCTTGATGAAACTCTCTCGCTCTCACAGGCACATGAAATTGTTTTAAAAGCTGAAAAACGGCTTATGGGAGATTTTCAGGCAGCCGATATTCTTATTCACCCTCACCCGGTTGGATGCGGCCATTCTCATGGCAATCGGCGGTTTTTTTCCGATACCCTGCCTGAAAAACCTTAGCTGTATTAAGTCTTCATTACCTATATTTAGTCTATCTCAAAGGGATGCGTACTCTTTATCATTTCGCCCTACACCCCGCCAGCCGACAGGTGCGAATTGCGCTGGCTGAAAAAAAATTGAAGGTCCATGAAAGCCCGATTAATCCTTGGCAATTAGATCAAGGAGATTGGAGAGAATTTGAGAAATTGACGCCGGAAGGCGTTCCACCTACCCTTATTGACGTCATCCCCGGCGGGAAAGTCGTGATAACCGGGGCGCGCGCCATATGTGAATATGCCAATGACGGATCCACGCGCCACCCATTATTGGCAGAAAATATTGTCGAGCGCGCCGAAGCGCGCCGCCTCGCAGATTGGATGGACCAAAAGTTTACGCAAGAAGTGGATGCTTTGATTTTGCATGAAAAAGTTGAAAAATCTGTCGCGGGTTTAGGGTCCGCCGATACCTCTGTTCTGCGCGAAGGCCGCGCCGCGCTCGCTCAGCATCTGGGATATTTTTGCTGGCTTCTGGATCAACGCGATTGGCTAGCCGGACGCTATTTCAGTCTCGCTGATATTGCTGTTGCCGCGCATATTTCCTGTCTTGATTTTCTCGGCGAAATTAGTTGGCGCGATTGGCCAACTCTGAAAGACTGGTATCAAAAGGTAAAATCGCGGCCTTCTATGCGCCCCCTTTTAAATGACCGAGTTCCTGGCTTTCGCGCCCCTCGCCACTACACCGATCTAGATTTCTAAGCGTTGTGGCGTCGCAATCAGAACATAACAATACCAAAGACGCACTCACGAAAGCAAACCTTTCCAAAGCCGTTCTAAACCGGGTTCAAACGCTGGGTTTTACAGAGCCCCATATCGTTGACCTTAACGGTTTCGGAGCTAAACCAGGAAACTATCTTAAGGAGTTCGTCGCCAAAGACCATCACGGAACGATGGCTTGGATGGAAGAAACATTAAAGCGACGATCTCATCCGCAAAACCTTTGGTCAGAGGCCAAGACGGCTATCGTTTTCGGAATGAATTACGGACCGGAGTCCGACCCTTTATTGACGCTCGAAGAGCCGGAGAGAGCCACAATTTCGGTTTATGCTCGCAACCGGGACTATCATGATGTCATGAAGGGGCGTCTTAAAGAAATTGCGGGATTGATTGCCCGTGATACGGGCCAAGACGTTAAAATATTTGTCGACACCGCTCCTTTAATGGAAAAACCTCTCGCTGAAGCTGGAGGGTTAGGATGGCAGGGCAAACATACTAATGTCCTGAGCCGGGACTATGGATCTTGGCTTTTCATCGGCACAATATTAAGCGCGGCAGAGTTGACTGCTACACCCCCGGAAATTGATCATTGCGGAAGCTGCCGCGCTTGTCTCGACATTTGTCCCACGAACGCCTTCCCAGCCCCGTATCAACTTGATGCGCGGCGCTGTATTTCTTACCTTACAATTGAGCATGCCGGCCCTGTGGAAGAAGGCTTGCGAGAAAAAATGGGAAATCGAATCTATGGCTGTGATGATTGCCTCGCAATTTGCCCTTGGAACAAATTTGCCGTTATTGGGAAAGAGACGAAACTATCGGCGCGTGATGACCTGAATGCCCCTAAATTGGCCGAGCTTGCCATGCTTGGGGAGGATGATTTTCGCGTTCATTTCTCCGGCTCTCCCATTAAACGTATCGGATGGACACGATTTCTCCGAAATGTGCTTTACGCTATAGGCAATAGCAGGCGAGCAAATCTTAAATCCGTAGCTAGAATGTATGTGAATGATGCCGATCCTGTCGTGAAAGACGCCGCGCAATGGGCCACGAAACAATTGGAAAGCGTTTAACCCTAACTTTCTTTACTCGGGCAACTCTAATTAATTAGGGTTTGCTTTTTCTTTACACCTTCCAGCTTTAATCTGCGCCGTGAGGCAAACTGGGAGGTTGCAGCGGAATGGGAAAGCGGAATGCGGCACCTCTAAATTTGCGTCGGGCGGATAGACACGCCTCTATTTGGGTGCGAGGATTTTTATTAATTACACTTTTAGCCATGATCGCCGGCTTTTACTTAAGCCCTCTTGGAGCCTTCCTAAACCTTTTTGCTATCATTGCCTGGTTGAGCGTTGGCGTAGCAGCCCTGCGTCTTTTTGCGGTCAGACATTCGAAACCCTATCGGCCAAAAGCCTCTCCAGATACCAATTTTCCTTTCTATTCTGTCCTTGTCCCAATTCTTAATGAAGACAATATGGTCGGTCCTTTAATGAACCGATTGGAACGTTTGGAATATCCAAAAGGTAAATTGGAAATTTTCCTCATTTGCGAAGAGGGTGACTCGAAAACCATCAGAGCCGTACGCTTAAATTTACGGCCGCCCTTCCATTTGATCATCACGCCCAAAGGAACGCCTCAAACCAAGCCGCGCGCGCTCAATTACGCTCTGCAATATGCCAAGGGCGAGCTTATTACGATTTATGACGCAGAGGATAAACCCCACCCAGAGCAACTGAAATCGGCTTGGGCGGCTTTTCTTAAGCGACCGGATTGGGCGGCGCTCCAAGCCCCATTGGATTATTACAATAGCCAAACAAATTGGCTAACTCGGCAATTTACTCTGGAATACGCCGCGCTCTTTCATGTCTGGGTTCCCTTTCTCGCAACGCTCGGGGCACCGTTTCCTTTGGGCGGTACGTCCAATCATATCCGCCGTAACGCTTTAGAGGTCTGTAAAGGTTGGGACGCTCATAATGTTACCGAAGATGCGGATTTAAGTTTTCGTCTAGCGGCGCTAGGCTATAAAATTGGATTTCTTGACTGCCCAACAGAAGAAGAAGCGGTCGCGAACCTTAAAGATTGGCACAAACAACGCGCGCGTTGGATGAAAGGATATATGCAGACCTGGATGGTGCATATGCACCGCCCCTTGAGACCTTTCTCTTGGATTGGCGTCATGCGTTTTCTTACTCTTCAATTTACTTTGGGATACACATTATTGTGCGCAAGTGTCTTTACCCCTGCTGTGGTATTTGCCTTGATTTACCCTATCCTGCATTATATTTGGGGTTTCACTCTCCCCTTTTCTTTGCCGTATTTATTAGCTTTAGGACTTAGCCTGGGCGTTGGAATTCTTATCGGGATGGTAGGAGCCATAAGGGCCGGAAAGCCGGACCTCATTCTGTCCGCTTTATTCATGCCGCTTTACTGGATTTTACTTTTCTGGCCGACCGTAAGGGCCTTGATCGAGTTGTGGGCCAGCCCTTTTCACTGGCATAAAACGCCGCATGGTGTTAGCCCGCCGCGGGAAAACAATACCAATGACCTAAGTAGCGCCCCTGCGGAGTAAAATGCTATGATCCGGACGCATGATTTAACGATTACCCTGGTCGCCCTACTCATTTTGCTGGCGGTTGGCGCGCTAAGCTTTCGCAATCATTTCGCCGAAAAACCCTCCATCAAACCGCACCGCCTTCCCTGGATGATAATCTGTCTCGGCTGTATCGCGACAGCTTTTATGCTGATTGTACATTTGGCAAATTTAATGGGGTTTGAAACGGGACGGCGGTAACATTGAAGTCAGGCAATTGTTAAATACCCTTAAGTTCAATGAATTGAGTGCTCTTTGAATTAATTTCTTCTCTAGCAAGCCAACAAACTCTAAGAAAGTTATTCAAAAAATATTCGGCCATTTCTCTACAAACCATTTCGTTCCATCAAAAGCATAATGGTTTTCATCGACCTTAATCAGAATACCTCTATTCTCAAAAGTCACATAAAGATTTTCCGGGCAGCCTATATCATAACGCTAATACGGCTCACTTCTAAACATTTAAGAAAACCTGCTGGCAAAAGCATGTCCAAACGAGCCAAGTCGAAAAAATGACAATAGGAACTCATGGCAGAGGCAAGATGACCGACTCGCCTTACGGAGAACTTTATTAGGCTAAATGGCCTTCTTGCAATTTGGTTCGCAATTTGTGAGGTTATTAAAACCTCTGAAATCACTAAAAAGTACAACTGGCATCACAGCAACCGTTTCTAATCCATCTATATCGCTGTAGTATTCTATAACTGTAACTTTCAATCATTCGCTTTTTCGGCGAAGATTTGTAGCCTTTATAATTTAGTCCCTAGATGCTTTGTAAATGGTGCCCTGGAGAAGACTAGCATAATTTATTTTTACCCTAATATATCAATATCTTGCACTATTAAGAAATTTTAGGCCTACCACGCGGCCTACCAAAATGACAATTGGGGCTTGCCGGCGGCTAGCTCTTGAGGAGTTCGTTTAAACGAACTTTCGCAACTCGGCGAAACGATGTATCACTGATTCGTCGCCGAATGGTGACCAGGGCTTTGTAACTCTGATATTAGCGGTTGGCATCGACCGCAACGATGCCTCTCTTGACTAGGGTCGGGGAGGCTATGACGTATGTCCAGGCGGCCTTCTCGGAGGTAGCTAAAGGTCATGGCGGCTGTCTAATATCAGCTTACAAACTCCCCGGTCACCAGGCGGATCGCAACCTGGAGAAAACAAATGCCGAAAAGAATTGATAGTGAATTGTCTAGCGTCGAACGCGCAAGACTTCGTAAAACCTATGGAGCAGAGAGTACTGAGGAATACCAAATGGTCTTGTCCCTCCTTGGTATGATAGTCCATCAGTACGAGCAGTATGGTGTCATCAACCTGCCTCACGCCATGATACTGTTACAGGTGGGTTTTCTCGATTTCTGGAATTATGAACGTGATGACCAAGTCGCAGAATTTGAAGTGGTCGAAATCACCCCTCGTTTTCTTAGAGCGATGAGAAAGGTGTATAACGAAACGGTAGGCTCAGAGCCGAATATCAATATTTCCGCTGAGCCTGATCCCTACCTGAGAGATTTCGATGAGTTTGGCGATATCGCAGAGGATAATCCCAAATACCGAGACACCCCCAAATATGCTGCTTGGGGTGAAAGCTGCTTTTTAATGACCAAAGAGCGATTAGATCGAGAAATTAACTCAGGGGACTGGAACAGACTTTTGCATCGGACCCCTTATCGTCCAATGAAACTTAGTAGCTGAAGCCATTAAAGCAATCGAAATACAGTAACCTCACTAAAGGAGATTTTTAACCAAAATGTGAAAAATGTTTTCCATTACTTGGGTTTCGGGTTTGCTTTGCAACAAAAAGGGGTTCGTAACCAAATGTGTTTTTATGCCCGCCAGTCACTACCACAAAGCCTTTTATATTAATATGTTTTTGATAGTTTTCTGAGTAAATTATTTGATGGTACGCCGCTACAGTGGGAAGGTAAGTAGCAAAATTTATATCGCAAACAATTGCGTAACATTCGTTTGGCGAACAGCACCAGAGTTTGACTAAACTGAGTAAAATTCTAACCTGAATGTCAATATAATTTGCCCCCCACATCGTGAAAGACGCAGTAAACTCTACCAAATTGTCGACCCACATTTAAGAGACTAAACCCATGGTCCATTTCTAATGTAGCAACGTTCTAATTAAGGGATGGCGCGAGATTAGACTAGTCAATCAAACCGGTTTTGCGCCGTTCTTCGAGAAACGTTAAGAATTTCAGTCAACTCGGGAGTGGTCACTCAACTATCCCCATGAGGTAACGCAATCGCCTAAGTGTCAAATTTACTATGAATACTGAGCGGGTAGATTCTCTGCTAACCAACCAACGAAAAACTCTTCACATTGCACAGTATTCGCGAGCTTAAAGAGATGGAACCTTCCTCAACAACGGCACGATTTAGGGGAACATCAAACTGCGTACTAGAAAAGAAAAGGCTTTCTCTACGCTAGCCCATGGCAGTTTCCAAAATAGAAACGGCATTCCTAATATCATCCTCGCTCACGATTAGCGGCGGTGCTAAACGCAAGACGTTATTGCCTGCGACTCCGGTTAAAAGACCTTCTTCGCGCGCTCTTGCTTGAAGGCTTTTAGGTCCATCAGTCATTTTCAACCCCATCAAAAGTCCCTTTCCTGTTACGCCTTTAACCTCTTCCGGGCGGGACTTCGCAAGCGCCTCCAATTCTTGCTCCAAGGTTTGAGACACCTCATAGACCTGCTCAAGAAATGCCGGATCTGAAATCTTGTCCCAAACAACATTTCCAACGGCCATGGCTAAGGGATTTCCGCCGTAGGTAGAGCCGTGGGATCCTGGCTGCATGGCTATGCCGACCGCCTCTGTCATTAAACAGGCGCCAAAAGGAAAGCCTCCGCCAATCCCTTTCGCAAGACACATAATATCCGGAGCTGAATTTTCGGCCCATTCGTGGGCAAAAAGTTTTCCCGTCCGACCCATACCGCATTGGATTTCATCATATATCAAGAGAATGCCGCTTTCATCGCACAATTTGCGTAGGTTTGTTAATTGGACTTCCGGTAACGCGCGTACGCCGCCTTCCCCTTGCACAGGTTCTATCAAGATAGCTGCAGTTCGTTCGGAAATGGCGGCGTCCAGCGCGTCAGCATTTTCCCACTCCACTTGAATAAAACCGGGAAGGCGGGAGCCAAACCCTTCAAGATATGCCGGATTACCCCCGGCATTGATTGCCGCAAGAGATCGTCCGTGAAACGCCCCGGTGAAGGTAATAATCTCATGGCGGTCCGGACTGCCATTTAACCAATGAAACTTCCGGGCGGCTTTGATGGCTGCTTCAATGGCTTCTGTTCCAGAGTTACTAAAGAACACACGATCAGCGAAACTACGTTCGCACATTTTCGCCGCCAGTTTCTCCGCGGCCGGAACCCGAAACATATTTGATGTATGCCAGAGTTTTTCAGCTTGCTCCTTTAAAGCGGAGACCAATACGGGATGTGAATGTCCGAGGCTCGAAACAGCGATGCCGGAAATAAAATCCAGATAGGCTGCTCCGTCATCGGTGAAGAGATGCATACCCTCACCCCGCTCGAAAACGAGTTCTGGTGGACGGTAAGTAGGCATAATGTGCTGACGAGGATCGGTCATGATCTAACTCCTGATACAGTTTGGTAAATTTAACGGGATGAGCGAGAGCTGGGGAAACCAGTGGCTGGCAAACGATTTGCCTTTTCCGAAATCTGACTCGCTTGGGGCCACGCACAATAATCGGCGGCGTAATAGGCCCCTGGACGGGCATTGCCGGAAAGACCTGGCCCTCCAAACGGCATACTCCCGCTTGCTCCGGCCGTCGGACGGTTTCGATTGAGAATACCGGCCCTCATTCGAATATAAGCCTCGTCCCACAAGGCCTCATCGTCACATACGAGGCCGCCGGACAGTCCATATCGCGAATTGTTCGCTCCTATTATAGCGGCCTCAAATGTCGGAACCCGGAAAATTTGAAGAAACGGAGCGAATAACTCTTCATCTGGCACTTCGCCAGCGCTGGTCATATCAATGATACCTGGGCTAACAAATGCAGCCCCTTGATTGGTTTGTTTCATTTCTCTTATCAGGCGGCCGCCATTGTGTCTCAACTCGGACTGAACTTTGACCGCTGCTCCTGCAGCATGTGTGGAAACGAGGGGCCCCATAAAGGCAGTCGCATCCCCATAATGACCAATCTTAATTTCATTACTTCGAGCCACCAATGCCTCGATTACGTCATCACCGAATGTTCCTTCCGGCAGGAATAAACGTCGGGCACATGAACACCTCTGACCAGTCGTAAAAAAGGCAGATTGGGCAGCGATATCGGCGGCGGCTTCTATGTCGACAGGGTCCCAAATTATGAGGGGATTGTTGCCCCCCATTTCAAGAGCCAGTATTACTTCAGGGCGTCCCGCAAAGTATTTGTGGAAGAGTTTTCCTGTCTTTGCCGAACCGGTAAACAACACGCCCGAAAGAGGGGTGTCCAACAAGGCTTGCCCGGTTTCTTGTCCCCCTTGAACGACATTTAAACAGCCTGCCGGTAGCCCAGCAGTTTTGAAAGCGTCTACGATCAATTCAGCAACTGACGGCGCAAGTTCCGAAGGTTTGAATATACATGTATTGCCAGCCAATAGGGCTGGCACAATATGACCGTTGGGGAGGTGACCCGGGAAATTGAACGGACCGAAAACCCCCATTACCCCATGAGCCCGATGCGAAAGCCGATTAGAGCCGAAGGGTGTAGGTGATAATTTATCGCCGGCTCGTTCAAGCTGTGCTGCGATTGATATCGCTACTTTGCCTTTCATGGCCGCAACTTCGCCCCGAGCTTCCCAGACGACCTTTCCCATGTCTTGGCCTATAGTCTCAGCAAACTCATCCGACCGAGCCTCAATCTCTGCGGCGTAAGCTTCGAGAATTGCCGTTCGGTCGCTCTGCGGTCGGCAGGACCATTCCTGGAATGCCGAGGAAGCCGCGTCATAAGCCTCATTTACCTGCTTAGGAGTGGCGGCGTGACCCGACCACACAACGTTGCCGGTAGATGGGCAAATTGAATCAAAAACGTCACCTTCTCCCTTCTGCCATTGTCCATTAATGTGAATACCGCGCCCCATTTTCATATCTCATACCTGTTCGAGTTGTTGCTGTGAGTTTGGAGAAAGCAATCAAGCCAGTACATGTCGGACTTCATCGCCACATTCGACTTGAAGGGCGTTTTTGAAAGCGTCGTTTAGAGCTATGCCCTCTGAGTTTACGCCGGCCGGGCCGCGCACTAATCGGAAATTTTTGAGGTCGCCATTAGCGATCAACCTTTTTTCAGCGTCAGCCCCCTCCGACTCGGCGACCACTTTCGCAAGTTGTGAATTCTTCACCGTTTGAATGTCGTCCAAGCGGGCAATGACCTGCGGCCCGGCATCAAAGACATCTACAAAGCCTTCAAAACGGAAACCTTCCTGAGCCAGCATGCGCATGGCTATTGCGCTCGTCGCATGGGCTTTCCCAATGGCTGCCTGAGCGTCGGACGGAAGTAGATCCAAATATATTGGAAACTTCGGCATTAAGTTGGCAATAAACTCGACGCCTTTCACGGCGCTCATTTCATCGGCCACGGGAAAATCGACGCCAAAAAACTTCTTTCCGACTGCGGTCCAAAACGGATTAGATCCGTCCGGCTCTTGCCAGCCACGCATCTCTGCAATGACATGCTCGGAGAACTGTTCTGGAAAAGAAGCCATGAGCATGTATCGTGCCTGCGCTAAGAGCCGCCCAGCTCCACCGCGACGCAAATTAGGAGACACTGCCAATGTGCCAATCTCTGTCATTCCTGTGTAGGAATTGGAAAGGGTCAATACCTTGCAATCAAGGTTGAGGCCAATCGCCTCGGAATGCTGTATGAGTCGATTTACATGGTAGGAGAAAAAGCCATATGGCCTGCCGATTTCCGGGTAAACTGCGGATACACCCAACAATTTTTTGGATTCGGTATCCTCCAAAACCATGAGATACTGGGCTTCGGAACGAGGCATTTTACCCGCAAAGCTCGCCGCAGCAGTTTCAACTTTCGTCGCCAGAGCATCTCGATTGGGCGGGAAAGTCGTCATTCCTGACCCGAGCGACTTCGCTAGATCTAAGACCGCGTCAGTGTCGGATAGCTGTGCGGGGCGAATAATCCACATCAAAACATCTCCTGACAATCAGTTTTCTGATTGGTTTCTTTCATCTTGTTCGGCATCACGGGAACGACCCCCTTTTGGCGGTTCTAAAAATCTAAAAGGAAACACACACTGCATTAATTTGCATTCGAATGCAACACTAGTTTTCGATTGGGTTTTTAAAATTGGATCGCTTTTTGAAAAATGAACCGAATCTGGAAAGGCGTTCCAGCAAACCCATTCTAATAAACATAGTGAGCGATTTGTTTCGGGAGGGTGACAAAATCAGCGTGACCCACCTACCCTTAAAGCTACAATGCCTAACGAAAATTAGTAAAAAATTTAATTTGAATTGAAATTGCGACAGTACCTGGCAATGACTTGATCGCAAAATTAATCCGAAGCTGTGAATATAAAATCAATCGTGATTGCTCTTTCTCCTTGATCAAACCCAAAGCTGATAATGAAGCTCGTGCTCAAACCATAAAATCTAAAAACTTCTTTTGCATTCGAATGCAAATATGTTATAAGTCTAAAAATTTTAGCTAGGAGTGAAACATGGCGACCTATTTAAAGCACGGTATTGATGCTGACGTGAAAATGAAATCAGACGCGAAAGTGCGTGGAATTGTCGAAGGCATTCTCGGTGAAATTGAAGAGAACGGCGACGCGACAGTTCGGAAGTATTCCGAAAAATTTGACAATTGGTCGCCGGACACCTTTCGCCTTTCCCGCGCTGAGATTGACGCCTGCTACGACGCCATTTCGGAGGAAGCTAAAGCCGACATCCAATTTGCTCAAACTCAGGTTCGAAATTTTGCGCAGATTCAACGCGATTCCATGAAGGACGTAGAGGTTGAGACCCTTCCCGGCATTGTTCTTGGCCACAAACACGTTCCAGTGAATGCGGCCGGCTGCTACGTACCAGGCGGGAAATACCCTCTAATCGCCTCAGCACACATGTCAGTTGTAACAGCAAAGGTCGCAGGGGTTCCCCGCGTCATTGCCTGCGCCCCGCCTTTTAACGGAAAGCCCCACCCTGCAGTCGTGGTCGCTATGGACATGGCAGGAGCTGATGAAATTTATTGCGCAGGCGGCGTGCAAGCGGTCGGCATGATGGCAATCGGCACAGAGACTTGCCCCCCTGTGGACATCTTAGTGGGCCCAGGCAACGCATTTGTTGCGGAAGCAAAACGTCAACTTTTCGGACGTGTTGGAATTGATCTTTTTGCAGGACCAACGGAAACGTTGATAATCGCGGATGACACATCCGATGGAGAAATTTGTGCGGCAGACCTATTGGGTCAAGCAGAGCACGGAATTAATTCTCCGGCGGTTCTAATTACCAATTCCGAAAAACTCGCGAATGATACAATCGCCGAAGTTGAACGACAGCGACATTTACTTTCCACAGGCGATGTTGCTGGAAAAGCTTGGGATGATTACGGTCAGGTTATTCTTTGTGAAAGTTATGAGGAAATGGTCGGGATGGCCGACTTCATTGCATCCGAACATGTTCAGGTCATGACCAAGGATCCGAATTACTTCAAAGAAAACATGACCAATTACGGCGCGCTATTTTTGGGACTTGAGACCAATGTCGCTTATGGGGACAAGGTCATTGGGACCAATCATACACTACCGACGAATAAAGCCGCGCGTTACACTGGCGGCCTATGGGTTGGTAAATTTTTAAAAACTTGTACCTTCCAACGCATTACAGAGGAAGGATCTGTTATGATCGGTGAGTATTGCTCCCGACTTTGCGCATTAGAGGGATTTGCCGGGCATAAGGAACAGGCGGATATCCGCCTTCGTCGTTTTTCCTGGCAGAATATCCAAGGTCTGGACAGCCTTCCCTCTCCGCGCCAATCGACTTAACAACTGAACTTCAAATCATCTGAGCGCTCTTCAAATTGGAAAAATGGCGCTCAGACGTTCGACAAATTTTAACGGCTCAAGCCATCTGTAGCCGATGGGGCCCGTATATTCGGGTTGAGATTGATTTGCTTCGCAGAGCGAATGGGGTAAAAGACTTGAATGTCGTCTAAACCCGAAATTAATTCCCGCGCAACGAGCTATGATGTGGCCCGATTGGCAGGCGTATCGCAATCAGCGGTATCCCGCTGTTTCAAACCCGGCGCGTCCATTTCCAAAAAAATGCGAGATAAGGTTGTAGCCGCTGCCGAAGAGCTTAATTACCAACCGAATGCCATAGCGCGCAGCTTGATTAGTCAACGCTCGCATATGGTTGCCATATTGATCTCCTCGCAAATCAACTTCTACTACCCCGAAGTCTTATTTCAGCTCTCGGACCGATTTTCAAAAAACGGCCTCCGCGTTTTACTCTTCACAATAAACGGGGAAGAAGACGTCGCGGACGCGATTGATCAGATTTGGCAATATCAGGCAGATGGGGTTATCTCTGCATCCGCCTTATCAATTGAACAACACCAATTATTACAAAGACGCCAAATTCCTGTCGTGATGTTCAACCGCTATTTTTACAATTTGCCTACAAATACAATTTGGTGCGATACAGAATCTGCGGTTAACGAGATGATTTCTCACTTAAAGGATTTCGGTCACTCAAAGTTCGGACTGCTAAGAGGGCCCGACTATTCCATGGTTAGCCAAGAACGCATGCGGCTTGTGCGACAGGCAATTGACACACATGGCGGCCAAATAGTCTCTGAGTCTGAAGGGAACTATCGGTATGAAAGTGCCGCCGCAGCGACACAGGAATTGATGCAACACAGAGTTAAGCCCACCGCGATTATTGCCGCGAATGATATGATGGCAATGGGGGTGTTGGATGAACTAAAGAATGTGATGGGAAAATCTGTCCCTGCGGATGTCTCTGTTGTTGGCTTTGATGGCATTTGGGCCGCAAGCTTCGCCTCTTATGAATTAACGACTGTTCGCCAGCCAATCGGCCGCATGGCTGAGGCCGCCGTTGAAATGATAGTTGACCGGATTGAAAAGCCCACAACATCAACGGAAAAGCGTTATCTGACAGGTACATTTGTACAAGGAACATCTACCGGGCCTGCAAAAGCAAAATAAAGTTTTGTTTGCGAATGCAAGAATGCTAAACTTCGTCTAAAATTGATGTGAAGTTATATCATGATAATCAGCAAAGACCGCATCTTAACGACCCATGTGGGAAGTCTTCCCCGCTCCAAAGCCGTAACGGATTGCGTGTTCGCCCATGAAAAGGGCGAGCCAATGGACGCCGCAAATGAGATAATTGCAAAGGCTGTTAAAGACATCGTTCAAAAGCAAGTCGAGGCGCGTGTCGATATTGTCTCAGACGGAGAGATGAGCAAGATTTCCTATGCCACATACATCAAAGATCGTATAACAGGATTTGACGGCGACAGTCCGCGTTCCGCCCCTAAAGACCTCGAAGACTTTCCCGAGTTTCTAAAACGTCAGTCCAGCGGCGGAGGCACACCAACATATCGGCGTCCGTGCTGTATTGGCCCTATAAAAGTTAAATCCATGCAGCCTTTGCAGCATGATTTAGATAATTTTGCGGCCGCTCTCGAAGGAGCAGATGTCGTTGAAGGTTTTATGAATGCCGCCTCCCCTGGTGTCATCGCGCTCTTCCAACCCAACCATCATTACAAATCTCAAGAGGAATACCTTGAGGCACTGGCCGAGGCTATGCGCCACGAATATGAGGCTATAGTCGATGCTGGCTATATTCTTCAATTGGATAGTCCTGATTTAGGGCTGGGCAAACATATGATGTTTAAAAACGAGCCTGAGAACTATGCCAAACTTGCGGGAGCTCACGTCGAAGCCCTAAATCATGCTTTGCGTAATATTGATGGGGCACGCGTCCGTATGCACATTTGTTGGGGTAATTACGAAGGGCCGCATCATCACGACGCCGCCATGAGCGAAGTCATGCCTGTAGCGCTAAGAGCTAAACCTCAAGGCCTTTTGTTTGAAAATTCAAACCCCCGTCACGCGCATGAATGGGCTGAAATCGCAGAAATGGATATTCCCGAAGATAAAATCCTAATCCCCGGCGTGATAGACAGTACAACTAACTTTATAGAGCATCCGGAGTTAGTCGCGCAGCGCATCGAAAGGTTTGCGAGCATCGTTGGGAAAGAACGAGTCATAGCAGGTTCAGATTGCGGCTTTTCAACGTTTGCAGGTTTTGGGGCTGTTGATGAAGATATTGTCTATGCCAAGCTGAACTCCATGGCCGAAGGTGCGGAGATTGCCAGTAAAAGGTTATGGGCTTAGGTTCGCGCTTGCTCAAAGGCGCGCCATGCTTCCATAAGTTTATCAATATTAAAGTCCGGCTCCTTCGCTGGACCAAGTATAATTTGCTCGCTCGCCAACAGAGTTTGAATGGCTCCGTTTAAGTCAGGCAAAACAAACTCCGGAATAATAGCCGCGCCATGCATATCTGCGTGAATGAGATCTCCCGGTTGGACCTCAAGGTCAAAAACTGTAACCGGACAATCAAGCTCTGTGACATGTACAAACATATGGCTTGGCCCAATTGAACCTGCCACGACAGGAAACCCCGGTGCATGATCCGATAAGTCACGCATCACGCCGTTTGTCAGAGCGCCAGATATGCCTAATCCTTTATGAACGTAAGTGTGCACTTCACCCCACCAGGCGGAGACACAATTCGGCGCGTCAATATCTTCAACCACGCAAACTGTGGGAACATCTCCTCCAGCCATATATTTAAAGTACTCAAGTCGCCGGGCTTTGATAATATCAGGAGATTCCGTCGGCGGCTTGATTCCAGATAATTTAGCCGTGCGCGCATAACCCACCATTGCTTTAGTTTGGTTCATTGCTGAAACAGGCGTGCCGCGCGTAAATTTATCAAATCCGCGCCTGCCTTGAACGACTTCAATAGCGTTGCATATTGTTGGCGTATCAAATTCCGCCAAATTCTTGATAAAATCACTCATAGCCCAATCCTGTAAAATCTATTCGCCACATTAAAAAACATATTCTCGCGCTCGCTTTTGGAATAATTTTTTGTAAGGGTCAAAAAGGCTTGGAATGTATCAGTATAACTCGCGTAAAGCTTATCAACGGGGAAATTAGAACCAAAGGCAATGCGTGAAGGGCCAAATATATCTATTGCTCTCAGCACACGTTCGCGGAAGCTCTCAACCGTCCAGTTTAGGTCGAACATACCCAACCCTGAAACCTTGCAAATCACGTTTTCATGTTCGCTAAAGTCCCGCAAACCAGCTTGCCAGGCCTGCATACCCTCCTTGGAAAAATCCTGTGGGCTACCCGCATGGCAAATCGCAACCGGGAGGCTCTCTATGGATTTAAATAATTTTGCCGCGGCGGGCAGAAGTGGCGGCGTAAGTTGTAAATCGAATGATAAATCTCGTTTTTCAAGCTCTTTCAACCCCGCTTTAAAAGCCGGGTTTTGTAAAAGTGCATTCGTTCCGTTTTTAGCATCTTCGGTTGCATCGCGGCCGACGATTTGACGGATGCCGCGAAAATTAGAAAATTCTTGTTGTTTATCCAGTTCAAAAAAAGCGGTGTTTTTAGTTAAATCACAAAACCCAATAATAGCATTTGCTAGGCCATATTTATCGCTTTGGGCCTGAACAAACTCCGTTTCTTTAATGCTGTCTTCCGGGGCGACTCCGCATTGTATGTGAACACTACCAATAACGGGTAGCTCAGAAATATCCTCTCTGAGCTCAGCAACATGATAGTTCTTCTGGATAGGAGCCGGATCCCCAAAAAAACGAACGACATTCTTCTCAGCCAGCCATGTATGCTTTATTTGGTCTAAGTCCCAAAGATGGTGATGCGCGTCTATGATTTGCTTAACCATCTCTATACCCCTTCCTGACGAGCGCCTCTTTTCAATCCAATCAGGATTGCGCTCGTTTCATCGAGCCGTCCAGCCGCCATCGACTAAAAGGCTGTGCCCCGTCACCATTTTAGACGTTGTCAAATAAAGAACAGCTTCAGCGACATCAGATGTCTCTGCGATTTTCCCTAAAGGGATCATCTCTTTTACAAACCCCATGAACTTTGGATCATCCAACATAGGTTTTGTCAGCGGCGTCTCAACGAATGTCGGCGCGACGGAATTTACTCGGATGGCCTGCGGGGCTAGCTCGACGGCCATGGCTTTCGTCAAACCCTCAATCGCATGTTTTGTCATGCAATAGACGGTTCGTTCGGGTGAACCAATATGCCCCATCTGCGAAGTGATATTGACGACACATCCTCCGCCGTTCATTTTCTTAACGGCTTCACGACTAATGCGGAATGTCGCGCGTATGTTCATGTCTAGAACAAAGTCTAGATTTTCGTCGCTCACAGATTGAAACGGTTCAGGACGGTTAACGCCTAGATTATTAACGACTACATCCAGACCATCCAGTTTGCTAATGCGCTCTAATATATCGTCTTGAGTTGCATCACACTCCCAAATCACCGCATTTTCCCCAAGATCTAATTTTAGATCGTTTAACTCAGGAGACGGACGCGCGCAGGCGATGACACGCGCCCCGGCATCGCTCAATGTCAAAGCGATAGCCCGGCCAATCCCGCGGCTAGCCCCGGTAACAAGTGCGGTTTGTCCTGAGAGAGGTTTACTTTGCATTTAGTCTCCTATCACCCGCACAAATGTTACGGTCTCCTGCCCGGCATTTTCAAAGCGTCTTGAAGCCTGTTTAGGTATAGTTGCGGTGTCTCCGGCTTTTAAATCCCAAATATCATCATTAACAACAAGACGAAGCTCCCCTTCATGGACGAAAATAACGTCAGGTTTATTCAATTTGTCATCTATGATTTCTTCTCCAGCGTTTACTCTGTATTCAGAAACCGAAAATCCATGCGGCCACCCAAGCTTTGCATCTTCACCAATTAACTTTCTTCGAGAAACGGAACCTTGTTTCTCCGTAAGAACGTCCTCTTCAGACATGATACAACATTCTCGCAAGTCTTTAAAATCATACTTATCGAGAGCTTCAATTTGTTCCCGAGTTGTCACGGGCATAACCTTAGCGTCCTTCGGAACAACCTCGCCTTTTGTCGTATCGATCAAAGAGCCATTTTCCAACAAGACGAGCCCATAATCCTTTGCCATATCGAAAACTTTTGGCGCCCACAAAACACGGCCCGGATCATCGCCGCCAAGCACAGCCCACAAATACCCCATGTCCTCACCAACATTTTCAAATCCGCGAAAAACATTCGTAGGTATGGAAATTAGGTCACCTGGTTTTAAGATTATCTCTGTATCATCTCCAAACTCCCCCATTGTAAACGCCCATTTCCCCTTATGAATATAAAAGACCTCGGCTGTATTATGACTGTGTTGGGAGTTGGTGCAGCCGGGGGGCTGGCGTGCGCCGCCAATATTAAACCCATGCGGCTCCGCGATATGAATATGTTGATCCGGGTTTTCAGAGACGCCAGGACCGATAATTGTGAAATTTTCTTTTTTATCTGACCCCGGAGTTCGGGAGTCTATGAATGCGCCCAAGCATGGCACTAAGTCATCATATCGTACTATTCGAGAGTCTGCCGCAATAGCATTCTCTTCTTTAGAGGCAGCTTCCATCTTAAATTCTCCTTCAAATTTCGTATAAGAGTATATTTTTTGCATTCGAAGTCAATTTTATTCTTTTTAGCCAATATTGTTAGGCTAAATGTTGTTAAAGAAAATTGACGGTAGAGTTTTGGTGTTACTCTCGAGTATAAGATACTCTTGAGTTATCGTTCTTTATCTCGGCCAGCGAGGTATAGTGGGATCCACGAAAAATTGCATGTCATCAAGAATGTCGAGACCCATCTGACAAAGCATATGCGGAATATCGATCATAACCCAATTATCGATAATTTTGTCGTTCTCATCAATACGATACCAGTCTGCAACCCGCATATCGATTTCACGTCCGCTCGGCGGGAGACCCAACCATTGTCCCCCCGTATGCGTCGCATGGAGTGACGGCCACCCGGCCGTCACGGCAAAATTGCCATCTCCAACTTGGATATAATGGCCAGGTGCGTCTTCCGGCCCGTCAGGGTCTCGCGGAAAACCTGTGCGGTCAGCAAATGCCGTCAAAAATAGTCCGCCGTGATAATCTCGAAACCCGCGAAGTCGCCGGCTTGAGCCAATTCCGGCCGGTCCATACCAGTTCATATTTTCGTGCCAATGGGGACTGTGCCGAGATTCCGCTTCCGACTTTCCTTTAATTTCGTCCGCACTCGGTAGCCCCATCTGCATCTCATAGACGATCTGCATGACCTTTTTACCTCGTTCAAGATCACAGCCATTTACGGTTGCTTGAGTATCGCAGGGAGGAAACGGCCATTGCTCCGCGGTTCCTGGCATTTTCCGCAAGGGATAGAGACCAACCTGGCGCATGAGGTCAATGATATCGAGTAGGATATACGCCTTTGCGAGCTTACCATCTCGGATAACCGCGTTGAAGCCAAAGCGAAGAAAACAAAGTCCATGGCTTGGAGGAATTCCTATCCAGAAATCTTCGAAAGAGCCCATCACATGGCCCCAGCTACTAACTAGCTCTCGGCCTTCATATTCTCCGCCTAATACATATGCCAAGCGTTGTTCATAATCCGGAAACGCCGCTTTCAGAGGACGCCAGAACTGTGCAATAGCCGACGCTGTGTCTTCGAAATCGTCGTAAGGGTGAAAAATCTTCCAGACGCAATCCTCATGGCAATAGGTTGATACCACCTCCGGAATTGCAGAGGAGTCAGCTTCTGCCATGCTATGCAAAAACTTAGAGAGTAATTGCTTGTTTTTTATATGGTCTGTCACTTCGTTTACCTTCTAACTTTGTTTTCTAGATTTACTGGGGTTCCGAGCCATCCCCTGGCAGCGTGACGGCCCCAACCGTAGAAGCGGCGTCCGCAAGTTTTTTAGCGTTCAAAGCTTCTCTAGTGGTATCGTGAGTGCTCTGGGTAACACGAACCATGCTGTAAAATATTACAGCGATCAGTCCCGGAATGGTGGTCAACACGAAAGCCAGAGCGAGATTATCAAGCACAACACTTGAGACCTCTCCCGGACTCGCTTTATCGGGAAACGCGATGAGCGTGATAACCCACCCTGCGAGGGCCGTGCCAATCGCTTGATCGATACGCGCAAATAGAGTTCTAGTGGCGTACAAAACTCCTTCCTGCCTGACACCGTATTTTAATTCATTTTCATCGGCGATATCAGCGAGGGCCGAATAGACAGTTGTGGTAAGCAAACTATATGGGGCGTGCTGGAGCACTGAAAACGCAATTAATATCCAGAGTATTCCAGGGGTAGAAGAACTCAGTATGCCAAAATATCCGAGCGCGACCGGAATCGCCGGACCGACACCGTACATCAGCAGCGCCGCCGCACCGGTCCACCGTTTGTCAAAGCGTTTATGCAAGCGCTTCACAACAAAGGCCGCGAACAAATATCCGCTGAAACTCCCCAGAACAAACCAGGTTATTTGATCATTGGTAAGCTGCCAAAAGAACGTCGCGACGTAGATCCATAAACCGATACGCACACCTACCATCATGGACTGAAAGAAAAACCCAATAAGCAAAACGACATAATTGCGATTTGAAAGTGCCCGCAATATGTCGCGTAAAAACTCTCGAACACTGAATGAAGGCGCGTCGGGAGTGTTCTGCCGAACAAACGGGACGCGCTTATAGGTTACAAAACTTGAAAACGCTAAGCAGGAGATAATTATAGTGGAAATTGCTACCGAGAATAACGGCCACCGATCCGGATCAAGCGCTCCATTAGGAAATTCTGACGTCGCTTTGAAAAAAACGCCGAACGATAAAAGCCAACCTGCCGAGTCTCCGACCCACATCAGAAATGTGTTGTAATTCATGACACTGGAGCGTTCGAGATAGTCGTCAGAGAGCTCGCCACCAAACGCCAAGTGCGGGGTGTGGAAAAGCGACATCATTTGTAGAAGCAGAGTATTAAAAATACCGAGCCAGATGAGTTCTGTTGTGATGCTCAGGCCGTCGGGGGGATTGAATAATGCAAAGAAACATATCGCGTTCGGCAAAATAGAAGCAAACATGAAAGGGTGGCGCCGCCCAAAGCGTGTTCTGACACGATCAGACCATGAACCGACAATAGGGTCAAAGACAGCATTGACAATCAATCCAATCGCTAAAACGAGCCCGACCTTCGCGGCAGGTACACCCACAACCTGATTGTAGAAAAGCAAGAGGAAGCTGCTGGTCGTGGTGTAAACAATGGCCTCGGCCGTACTTCCGACACCGTAAGCAACCTTAAATCCCGGCGTTAATGGGGGAGGCTTAATGCTCATCGTTTTCCAATTTCTTTGACATTAATTATCATGAAACTCCCCCTCGTTTGATTTTATAGTTTTGAACGCACCAGAAATTTAGCAAGGACGATGTTATTTAACCCGCGAACGCCACGGCTTGCTTTCGACAGCCTTTTCACCCGACACATCCTGCACGACTGAGTGACTCGCGAGCTTTTCGCCATCTGTTTGAAATCTTGCGGCGACATAGCTAAAGCCCGCCGTACGAACGGTCCCAGAACTAAGCCTGTGGACGGCAAAAAGAGCCGCACCGTAATTTCGGTTGTTAAATGCACGCAATAGAAAGGCTCTGGTCCGATAATCGAATTGACCCTGCCCCGCCGTTCCGCGACGAGATATTTCCCGACCAATCATTTCGACATGTTGAAGAACTTCTTCATCTAGTTCCGGATAATCCGAAGCGGAGACAATAACGTCACCCCGCTTCTGATTCATGTCGGGGTCAAAAGGCACGCCAATAGCCGGCTCTGCCTCAATTGGCTCTCCGTTAGACAAGCACCAGATCCGACAAACATTGTCGTTCAATATGTCCGCGAACAATACCATTTCACCATCAAAAATAGCGATATTTGAGGCCGATTCGATGACATTCGCATTGTCTGAAACTCCAAGGTCCGACTTGCGGAAGGCCGAAACTATAGCTTCCTCACCATAAAATTCGGCACCAGACATCTCTAGCCGACAGGAAGGAACTAAATGCCCGTCCGGCCGGTCGCCTCGAGCTATAGTGAAAAGTGTTTGGACAGCACTCATGCCCCTAATCCTCCTTCGATTTGGCGCAGGATCGCAAGCTCATCAAACACGGTTATATCTTCCATGACTTTACCTTCCCGCAGGCGATAATGTGACACCGCCATAACCAGTAAATCTTTCCCGGAAGGGTCGCCCCAAACCCCTTTTCCGTTATGAACTCCAGCTAAGGACCAACGGAGAGCCACTGATATATCCCCTCCCGGAAGCGGCCTTGCCGCCACGTGATCTAACGTAAATGAAGGCTGATGAAGCGCACCGCGCAATTGCGTCATACACCCCACCCAATAGCCGCGACCATAGCCATGACGGTTGACAGGCCAGCGAACTTCTGCAGCTGGCGACAAAGCCTTTGCAGCGTCACCATATAGATCTTCGGTAAGAGCCAAGGAAAGCATATTTGCCGGCAATTCAGCTGGATGGTTATCCTGAATGGGAACACTTTCACCCTTGCGAACCTGAGTAATTTTTTCCGTTCGCCATGAATGCCGATCCTGCTCTCCTTCAAGATCCGTTTTTGCTTGCGAACGCGCGACTTCCCAAGGGTCGAGCCCCACCTGCCAAACCGCCCGCAAATTGTCTCGGACCAGCCACTCTTCAATGATCTTGTTTTCCTTGCATAGGCAGTCTGCGATGGTCATCGCGCCGGCCTCACGCCGCGTCGCCGAGCCTAGTGTCAAGTCCTCACCAAAGTGTGTGGAGGTACTGACAATACGGTGCGAGCTGTAAAGCTCACCATTTCCTTCATCACTCCAAATGACATCTTCACCGATGACTTGTCGATCGCTCGACATAGAAAGAGCGCCGATTGTCCCCTGAACAACTATTTCTATACCTGATGCGGGACCCGCGAGCGTATGCATTACGCAATCTGCTCCATAATGGGTGCGACAAAGTCCGATATTCTTCTCTTCCCAAATACGATGGGTACAGCGCAATATATAATCAACAAAGTCACGGTAGATCGGTTCGTATCCTGGCAAATCCTGCCGCTGCGCCCCCTCTTCCATAATATCATCGAAGGTGCGCCCGACGGGAGAACGCACGTCCGGCAGGTCATCCCAGCGGGTCATGAGCGATACGCCTGAGACAACACACCCAATTCATCAAAAACCATCCATTCCTCCACGATTTTATCTCCGGCAAACCGCATATGACTGATCCCCATCATAAATACCGGCTTTCCAACAGGACATTCGCCGAGCACCCCACCCCTTTGCGTAGTTCCCTCATAGACCCAACGGACCGCAACGATAACGCCGTCCGTTTCTTCACTGTGAGATACATGTTCCACCCGCATGACGCCGTCGGGGATCGCGGTCTGAACATGAATTAACAACGCTCCGATATTCCGGACTCCCTGTGCGACACGCCCACCGCCGCCGTGAACCACTGCATTGGACGAATAATACTGATTCAACCAATCAAGTCGTTTCAAATTCCATAAGTTATGGAAGAGATGGCGCGCCCAGCCGTCGACAGTATCATTTGGAATATCCAATTTCTTTCGAGGGACTTGCCCTGTTAACCGCGTTTCCGGATCTATAACAAACTGGTCGAAACTGGATCTCTCGGCGACGCGTTGTGCGACCTCTTGTATATTAAACCCGAGCTGACGTACTTGCGCTCCTGCATCGCGAACCAACCATTCGGTATGAATTTTGTTGTCCCGGCTAATACAATCTGCGGCGAAACGGGCTGCCAAACGACGTCCTGTTGCTGGGCCCCATGCGGTCGGTCCGACATTCGTGCATCGACTAAAACCCAGATGTGACGTGTAAAAGCCTTCCTCCTCATCCCCGCTCCAAGCCACATTCAAATGGTGTATCTCCCCATCCGGAAACGAGTTAATTCCAGCAACAGTAGAAGCAATCACTTCCTCTACAGATCGAACAACACCGTAAGATGAATAAATAACGCAAGCATGATCATAAGTGTCGTACACACGGCCAATGGCTCGCTCATACCAAATTTCATCTGTAATACCCACGATGTAGTCAACAATATCGACATATTGCTCGTCATAGCCCCGCATAGGCTGGTTCCGTGACCCCTGGGGTATGACCTGGTCAGCTTCACCCCGTTGCCGGACTTTTGTCACCTCCGGCCGGTCAGGTAATGAAAATGGTAGAGTCATTTTTTCTCCTCGCTAAGCTGCAACATGGCGTGATGAACCGCCAGCAGACAATAGAAATCGGCTCGTGAGTATAAAATCAAAATACACTTTCAAGCCGCCCCTTTCTTCGATTGAGTTTAGTGTTTCGCATATCTTGCATTCGAATGCAAGAGCGGTTTATACAGAGGTGACCACATCAGATTAGGTGCAAAAGGACGTTTTGGGAAACCTCATGGCTAGACATTATCCAGTAGTAATATTGCCCGGACACATGTGCGATCAGCGAGCTTACCGTCCACAAATTGATTATCTTCAGAAAAATCACGTTGTCCAGGTAGCAGATTTAACGGCGCATGACGACATCGCGTCAATGGCCGAAAATACGCTCCGAAATGCTCCTGATGAATTTATGCTATTGGGACATTCCATGGGAAGTATAACCGCCTTGGAACTACTACGTCAGGCGGAACCGAACCGCGTGAAAGCGGCCGTATTAATGTCGGTTAACCCGCGAAACGAAACTCTTGAGCGAAAAGCTGGCCGCGAGAAAATCATGGAAGAAGTCGAAAAGACGTCAGTCCAACAAATTATTCGGAAACAATTTGCGCCTATCTATTTCCACGGAGACAGGCCCGATTTGCGTTCCCTATCTATTAAAATGGCAGTTGATTTGGGGCCCGAGGTCATGAACCGACAAGCGACCGCATTGATGAATCGACCGAACAACATTCCCTTACTGAATGCCCTTCAAATTCCGGTTCTTTTAATTGGAGGCGAGTACGATTCTCTTGTTCCCGCTGCAACTCTTAAAAATACCGCGAGAAAAATTCCGAATGCTGAACTCATTATATTAAATGACGCCGCCCACTTCCCAGGACTAGAACGGCCAGAGATTACAAATAACATTATCGGAACATGGATTGCACAAGTCGAAAATCAAGCTGACCTTTAAAGTCCGGGTCAGTCGCAAAGTTATCTAGATATTAAGGCAAGTGAAAGATTTGAATAGTTCACTTAGTCACATTCATTAACACTCTAAAAAAAATGGCCGGCAACCGTGAAGGACACCGACCATTTTGCGATAACGTTTAAAACCACTAATATCGGAAACCAAGACGAATGCCATAGGTACGGGGGTCGCTATACGTTCCCTGAATTTCGCCGTTACTTCGCACAGTTATTCGGCCCAATGTGGCTTCGTTCTCTATGTTATGAACAAACACCTGAGCACTTAAACGCCCACTTCTGGAATCCCAAATCAACCGCGCGTCTGTTTTGAAAAAGCTTTCTTGCTCAATATTGGGAGCAGAAGGCGACAGCAGATAGGACCCTGTCCACTGCGTATTTAATTGCGGTGTCAAAAATCCGGCTTTCCCAAGGTCAAACTCATAAGAGGCCCCAAACTGCCCAGACCAATCCGGCGTGTTTTGCACGCGTAAATCCGTTGGAATATAGGCAAAGTTAAAACTCTCTATCCCAGTCTCTATGAAATCCTCAGGGTTGGTTTGCGCATTCGGGAAATACCCGCCGCCCACACCGTAATTCTGAGGCGCGGTCGGAGGGAAGGCACCGCTACCGCATGAAGGCTCCGTGATATAGAAGCAGCTAAAGTTCGCCGGGCTAAATCGAGGGAATTCATCATATCTGGAATGAAGGTAGTTAACAGCCGCATTTATCTTTAGACCCTCAAACGGTACAGCGACCATTGAAAACTCAGCGCCAGGAGCGTCTTGTTTCCCGACGTTAAAAATCGTTGTGACATTTCGCGGTTGGCCATCAATCGTAACGGCCTGAGTGCCCTGCTCCTGAAGGTCGGTATATTTGTTGTAAAACGCCGCAACGTTTACCTGCAAACGACCGTCGTAGAAACGGTTCTTCGAGCCAACCTCAAATGCTTTGACGCCTTCGGAGTCGAATGTGGTGATCGTGCCGGGTGAATTTGCAGCGGTTACGCCAGCGCCAAAACCGCCGGAATGTCGCCCCGTATTATAACTGGCATAGACCATGCTATCTGGCGTTATCTGATAATCGGCCGCGATACGATATGTGAAGAAATCAAATTCGCGTTCTCCGCATAGCGTATAAAAATAGTTTGGCACGACCGCGACGGCTTCGTCACTTTGGCCCGTGGATATGCCTTGAGAAGTAAAGCCGCCACAAGTCGTATTAAAGTCGTCACTGTAAAAAGGATTCACAGCATAATAGTTTTGAGGGTCTGAAAAGCCCTGCGCCGCGGCGTACTGACCAGCAAAAACTGTCCCATTATCAGGAGACTGAGTAATGGTTTTATACTCTTTGTCATCAATTGTGTAACGCGCGCCGAGCGTAAGCGTCAGCTTATCTGATAAGTCGTAAGAACCCTGCCCGTATATCGCATAAGATTTGGTCTTGGCTGCTGCGACGTTCCGGAAATCGAAAAGGTTTCCTGTTGTGAAATTGACGCTACAAGCGGAGGGCGGAGTAGTGAAACTAAACTGACAGCCATTGCTTGACCCGCCAATACCGCCGCCTGCGCCATAATAGACGGGTAGCCCCTGCGCAGCAGCTGTCGCCGTAGAATAATTGCGGTTCAGATAATAAAAAGAACTTCCGTCGCGCCCCTCCTCTTCCAGATAAAAAGCACCAAGCGTGTACTGCAATGGGCTATCAGGACTCGCCGATTGTAGCTGAAATTCTTGGGTGAATACATCTGACTGAGTCCCCGCCGAGAAATATTGCAAAGGAATAGGCACCCCATCGCCATCGCCGCCTGCGACGGTATCAAACTTGGTGTAAGAGGTAATGGACCGCAACTTAATCGTATCGTTCAAGTCAAAATTTATAACGCCGCTGTATTGCTCCTGCTTGAGATCCTCAAACGGCACAGCATCATAGACTGACCCGTAAGGTCCGGGCAGCGGAATACCGATATCAGCACCGTTCACATCCGGAATATTATCACGCAAAGCGTTCGTAAACGGGAGAAGGGTTCCAGTGCCGACATTTAGACCATTAAAACCACCAAGCCCCGGAGAGGTGCCAGTAAAGGTATAAGTCTCGCCATTAAAGTTTAAGGAGCCACCGGGCGGCGTTATTAAACTTGGGTCGACAGCGACGCCAACGACTTTACCATTAGCAGCGTTAAAACCCGCACCGCCCCGCTCAAAATAGCTGCCCCGCAGCAGGATCTCTAATCTGTCGTCGAGTGAGGGTGGAGCCCACCGTAAAGTTCCGCGGAAATAATCTTCGTCTTTATCCTGAAGGTCAGCATCTTCTGATACAACACTTTCCAAAAATCCGTCTCTTCGCTCCACTGCCCCAGCCACGCGTAAAGCCAAACCCTCCGCAATCGGTAAGTTAGCAAAACCTTCGGCCCGAACGCGATCATAATTTCCGAGAGTGAAGTCCAATCCACCCTCTGAAATATCGGACGGAGCCGCAGTCGTTAGAGAGATGTTACCCCCATAGCTATTCCGACCAAAAAGCGTACCTTGCGGGCCTTTTTGAACTTCAACACGTTCAAGATCGACAAGCGCGGCCGTCGCTTGCTGAGGACGGGCTTGGTAAATCTCATCAATGTAAAAGCCGATTCGTGGATCGGAGTTTAACCCGATCGCCTCTGTATAAACCCCGCGGATAGCCGGTCGTTGTGCAGAGCCTGTGCGGGCAAGCCTTAACCCTGGTACGACCTGCTCCAAACGACTTACGTCACTAATGTCTTTTTCGAGAATTTCTTCCCGGCTAATCGCGGTTACCGAAATTGGAACATCCTGAAGATTTTCCTCGCGGCGTTGCGACGTAACAATCACCTCATCCACAGCCGAAGTTGCTGACCGGACCGCGGCTCCTTGCTGCAGGTCAGCCGAAGCTGATGCACTATCAGTCTGCTCAGCATTCTGCGCGACCGCGGCCGTCGACATAGCAATTGCTAGCGATGCGGCACTCGTCGTGAGGCCAAGAGTTCTAATCGAAAATAGTTTGTTCATGCGTACTCTCCCTACTACATGACCCCTTCGATATTTCAAATTGCATTCGAAGTCAATTCTTAAATTTTTTGCCCTCAGAAAGCAATCGTAAATTGCTAAGAGATCATATTCGTGAATAGGCGAGCAAGTTTACCCCTTTCTCTCGACACCTATTGACTTCGAAGTCAATCTCATCGAAGCAGGTTTTGCGCTCGCTTCGTGCTCGGAACTTATTCGAGAGTTAAATAGACGGCGCAGGAGAAGTTGTTTTGCTGAAACGTTCAAAAACTCGACACGCTAGTGAACTAAGCCTTACCCTTAGAGTAATCGCCTACCTTTCCATTTTGATTGGGTACGTATTCTATTGCTACAACTACATAGTTTTAGGGTACGTCCGACCCTATCTCGTTTCCAAAGTCGGATTTACAATTGCCGACACAGCCATCATCTCAATGGCCGGTAATATTGGCGTGACAGTTGGGGCTATTTTCTGGGCCGGCTTTATTGCCCGTGCCGGACGACGAAAAACAATCGTAATTATCGCAGTCGGCATTGGCGCGCTCGCCTTAATTCAGGCGTCGACCAAAGTTTTAGGCGTGTGGATTGGCTCGCGCTTGCTGATGGACGGGCTTTTGGGCGGATATTACGTTGTCGCAACCAGTTTAGTCGTCGCTCTCTTTCCGGCCGCGAACAGAGCAAAGCTCGTCGCGCTTAATTCGGCCATGTATCCCGGCGCGAATATATTAATCGGCGTGCTTGGCGGATGGCTAGGCGAGGAAAACTGGCAGTTTTTACTATGGCTTGCAGCCGCCCCTCTTCCGATTTCCATTTTTCTCTTCTTTGCCGTCCCGCCCGATAAAACGTACCATCCATATGACGAAGATGGAGAGGAGAATGAAAAACAGGCGACCGGACGCTGGAGCGAAATGTTTAGCCCCCAGCTCCGCTGGTTGACTGCAGGCTGCGTATTGCTCTCAGGCATTGACTTTAACGCCTATCAACTTTTTCAGGGATTCCTGACTATCTACATAAAGATTACACTTTCCATGTCCGCTGCCGCGATGGGTACCATCATTGCCTTTACGAGCGCCGGGGCCTTTATCGGGAACTTTGTTTGGGCTGTGATAGCGGATCGCTATGGTCGTAGAATTCCCTTCATAGGGTACGTTATTGCGGCAGTCATGGTCCTCGCCTTCATCCAACCCAACCTCAACCAGTACCATTTATCGGCGCTCGGCTTTGTTTTCGGTTTCGGAATGTCCTGTACGACGGCATGGGGGGCGTGGTTCGCGGAGCTGTTTCCAATTCATCTGCGCGCTCACGGCGCAGCCCTATTCCATGCCGGACATATCCTTGCCCTGGGGTCGCCCCTGCTTGCTGCCTATACTGCCGAAGTTTTTGGAATGCGGACATCCATGAGCTTTGCGGCGATGGTTTACTTAGCGGGAGCAATTCTGTGGTTTAAAATGCCTGAGACTAAGGTTCCTAGATCACAGCAAAAAGAAATTAATTAAATTATGTCACTTAACCTTTTAGAGCCAAACACTATGCAACCCTCTATCACCGACCTTCCATTTGAGCTTCCGGACCGTCCGAGGGTCAGGCGAGTACGAAAATGTAATACCACGCCAAGTCGAGAGCGCACTCAACCCATGCAGGGGTTTGAAGATCGCTTTACCGACATAGTGGATTACATCGTACGAATTACCGATGAGATTTGGCAAGACCGAGCTGTTGGCTATATCCACGATACCTACGATGCCAATTGTGTGATTTATTCCAGTTATGGCGTGACTCGCACTGCGGACGCAGTCGTAAAATCCACCATTGCAGGAATTGTCGATGCACCAGACAGCGACACCAATCATCTCAATGTTGCGTGGGACGGTAACGAAACTGATGGATTTTATACTGCCCATCTTGGGTTTGGGTTTGCAACAAATATCGCCCCTACTGACTATGGCGATGCAACGGGTCGACGGTATTTCCTTCGCTTCGCAGCAGATTGCATTAGCGCGGCCAATAAGATCCATACTGAATGGCTTGTTCGAGACAATGGCGCCATGGTGCGCCAAATAGGTCTTGACCTTGACGAAGCGGCACAGCGCGTGGCCGAAAAAGATATAGACGAGCCTTACATCATAATGCCCCCAGTGCCTGGAGCAGAACAAGAGGAGCTAAAACTTTCCTCAGTCGAGTCGTGGGCCCACGAATTATTCAACGTCCTTTGGAATGAGCGCCGGTTTGATAAAGTGGGGAAATTTTATGCACCAAACGCTATAGTTCATTCCGGCGGTGGACGCACCGTGCAAGGAATACCGGCTATTTCAAATTTACAACTCAGTATTTTAGCTTCGATTCCTGATGGTAAAATGCAAATTGAGAATGTCTGCTGGTCAGATGAAACCGACGGCATAATTGTTGCTGTCCGCTGGGTTCTAGTCGGCACTAGCGGGCGCGGCGGGATTCTCGGCCACAAGCTCCCTGTAGGCCGCCCGGTTTTCATGATGGGAAGCTCACATCTCAGACTTGATGGTCCAAGAGTTGTTGAAGAATGCACCGTATTTGACGAGGTGGCGGTGATGGCAATGGCATATCGTTGATGACCCTCAAAAAGAAAATTGAAGCGGCCTTGCGCAACCCAAGCCTAATAGCGGCGGCGCGCGCCTTAACGGATGACCAACTCGATATTGCGGAACGGTTATTAAAAGAGCGGCTACATTCGGCCCCAACTGACGTGGCGGCCATTCGAATGCTCGCGGAAGTCGCAGCCAGGTTGGCCCGTTATCGTGATGCCGAAAAACTACTAGCCAGAGCCTTGCAGCTTGAACCTGATTTTCATGCCGCAAGAGCGAATTATGTTACAGTTTTGCATCGCCAAAGCCAATTTACCGAAGCATTAGCAGAAGCAGAAAAACTCATTGCAGCCGAGCCTGGAAATCTAGGGCACTTGGCTCTGAAAGCTGCCGTTTTAGTCCGCACCGGAGAGTATGATTCTGCAATTGAAGCCTATGAGAAAATTCTTTTCCGCCACCCAGGTCAATCACGCCTATGGGTGAGTTATGGGCACGTTTTAAAAACCGTCGGGCAGCAAAAGAAGAGCGTGAATGCCTATCGAAAAGCTATTGAGCAAACACCTTCACTAGGCGACGCTTGGTGGAGCCTCGCGAACTTGAAAACAGTAGCCTTTGAGACTCATGAAATTGAACAAATGCACGAGGCGTTAGAAGATGTTCCAACAAAGGCTGATGGCTATCATCTGCATTTTGCTCTAGGCAAGGCGTATGAAGATAGATCGAACTATCCGTCCTCATTTCATCACTATGCTCAGGGAAATAAAATGAGGCGGTCTGAGCTTCCCTACAATGCAGATAACACAACCCTGCATATGGAGAATACGCGTAAACTGCTGACGCATGAAGTCTTTCAACAGCGTCAATCAGGGGGCCATCCGTCCAACGAACCCATCTTCATCGTCGGACTACCACGTTCCGGGTCCACTTTGCTTGAGCAAATCCTGTCCTCACACAGCAACATTGAAGGCACTATGGAGCTACCCGACATAGGGACTATTGCTGCAGATCTTGGCGGACGTTATTCCGACGATAAAGGCACCTCAAAAACCGGATATCTTGAGCGACTACTTTCGTTGAGCGACGGAGAGCGGTTCGAACTCGGGCAGCGATATTTGGATGGCACACGAATACAGCGCAAAACTCATTGCCCTAGATTCATCGACAAAATGCCGAATAATTTTGCGCATATCGGCCTGATTCATTTAATACTTCCCAACGCGACAATCATCGACGCGAGACGCCACCCGATGGCAAACTGCTTTTCCGCGTTTAAACAGCACTTTTCTCGCGGACAGGGATTTACCTACGATCTGAAAGATCTTGGACGCTACTGGAGCGATTATACAAAACTTCTGGATCATTACGACAGGGCACTCCCGGAACGAGTCCACAGAGTTCACCACGAACATTTGCTGCGAGATCCGGAGGCTGAGATCCGCGCTCTTCTCTCCCATGCAGAATTATCGTTTGAAGACGCCTGCCTATCGCCCCATCTCAACGCTAGACCGGTTCGCACAGCAAGCTCCGAACAGGTGAGACGCCCTATTGCGTCGAAGCCAGACGAAGTGTGGCGTTACTATCAAGAATTCCTTGAGCCGCTAAGGCGCGCCCTAGGCAATAAGATTGATCAGTACCCCTCCCCAGAAGCTCTCTAATTTGGTCAAGATTGAATATTGCATTGGAATGCAATATTTGATAGCAAAACTGAGCAATTTAAGAATATATTGCATCAATCACACGCTGAACTTCAGCGAAGGGGACACATAAATGACTGATTTTAATATAAATTCTAGCAGACTCGCCTTGCTTGCCAGCACAGCCTTTATTGTGACTGCGACATCAACTGTGGCCTTTGGGCAAACTTCAGAAAATAGACAAGTGAATGACGAAATTATTGTTACATCGCAAAAGCGAGCTCAGTCATTACAAGATGTGCCGGCAAGTATTACGGCCCTGACAACCGACAAACTTGAAGCCCTCCAAGTTCGAAATTTTGACGACTATATAACTTTTTTACCGAGCGCGAGTTTCACCACCGGGAGCACCGGCGTCCCGGGAAATAGCTCCGTTTCGTTCCGCGGAATTGTTACCGATGGGGGGCTTATCACCTCTGGCACACTGCCAACTGTCGGTACCTACCTAGATGAGCAGCCCGTGACCTCCATTCTCGGCACTGTCGACACGCACATATACGACATTTCCCGCGTCGAGGCTCTCGCCGGACCGCAAGGCACACTCTACGGCGCCTCGAGCCAAGCAGGAACGGTTCGCATCATTACAAATAAACCAGATCACACTGATTTGTATGGTCGGGCGGATGTCGAATTGAATAAAATATCAAACGGTGACTGGGGGACACAACTTGAAGGCTTCATCAACGCCCCTCTGGTTAAAGACCGTGTCGCTCTCCGGGCTGTCGGTTGGTATGAACATACCGGCGGCTATATTGATAATGTTCAAGGCAGCAGAACCTTTGCGAGCTCGGGCATTACTCAGGACAACTCTGAATTGGTCGAAGAAGATCATAACGATGTAGATAAAATCGGCTTGCGCGCGCAATTGGGTATTGATTTGAACGAAGACTGGACTGTCACACCTTCGATAATTGCGCAGCAAACTAAATGGGATGGCAGCTTTCAATCTGACGATGACAAGGTTGGCGAGCTAGAAGTTGCTCATTACTATCCAGAATTTGGTGAGGATAGCTGGTATCAACTTGGAGCGACCATAACTGGGAAAATTTCGGATTTTGAAGTCACCTATGCCGGTTATTACATGCAGCGTGATATTGATACGCAGAATGATTATTCAGACTATGGGTTCTTTTATGATCTTGTCGCTGGCTCGGGGGCGGGTATCGTCAATAACGCCGGAGAACTCATCGACCCGTCACAAATAAATACCAACACATTCAATCTTGAAAAATTCAGTCACGAACTTCGCATAGCAACTCCGCAAGAAGAGCGAACCCGTGCTATCGCAGGCCTATTTTATCAAAGCCAATCCCAACGCGATGAAAACAATTATTTGACTCCCGGCTTCGCAGATAATCTTTCTATACCGGGTCGCCCAGGACAGGTCTGGCTCACGAAGCAAGATCGGGAAGACCGTGATTATGCAATTTTTGCGCAAGGTGAATTTGACGTCACAGAAAAGTTCACGATAACTGGCGGCCTGCGTGGGTATAAATTTGACAACTCCTTAGTAGGCTTTTTTGGTGTGAACACGACGTTTTATGGAACCGGCGTGCGTCAATGTCTGGGCCGTGAACAGGGTGGCGGCCCATTCGGGTTAGGCCCCGTTGTCGTCCCCGGCAGCCCATGCACCAATCTCGGCGTCCTCAATGAGGATGGGTCAGTTTCGCCAAAGCGATCTGAAGGTGATGGGTTTACGTGGCGTGCAAACGCAAAATATGAAATATCGGCAAACAATCTGGTTTTTGCGACTTATTCAACAGGATTCCGTCCCGGCGGGGTTAACCGCGGAGGCGATGCAGAACCATTCGACGCTGACAAACTCATCAATTATGAGGTCGGCACAAAGAACAGCTTTTTCGATAACCAACTGACCTTGAATGCCACAGCATTTTTGGCAAATTGGAAAGACGTTCAGATCAGCTACCAACCTCCCGGAGGCGGCGGTGTCGTATTAATCGGAAATGTGGGCCAAGCGAGTTCAAAGGGTATCGAGGGCGACATGACCTTGCGGCCCATGCAAGGCCTTTCACTTAGCGCGGGCGCCAGCTTCATCGACGCAAAACTGGATGAACCCTTCGTTCTATATGGTCAAATAACTGCGCCTGCAGGTCAAAAATTGCCGCTCACGCCCAAATTCAAAAGCAACCTAGTGGGACGGTATGAATGGTCACAGGGTGATAGCGATGTGCACGTTCAAGTCTCCGGGGCTTATATTGGCGAGAGAAACCCAGTTGTGACAACAAGTGACGTCGCTAAAACAGGTTTATTGCCAGAGTATTTTACGCTTGGCGCCTCTGTCGGCTGGGCCCTCGATGAATGGGATGTAGAGTTGTACGCTCGAAACCTCACCGATGCCCGCGGACAAAAAACAAGAAACGCGCGGTGTAACATTAATATTTGCGGACCAACTGCCGCAGATCCCGTCGGAGAAATCTACCGAATTTACATCCAGCCACGGACAATTGGTCTGCGTGTCGGACGGAACTTCTAAAAAATTATTCCTTGCGGCTTGGAAAGAGATTCAGAGCCGGAACGCAAACGATAATCTTTAGGCCTACCTTTAGCACTCATTACCACCAACCTACTTTTGGTAATGGGTGCTTATGTATGCCGGGGTAGATGACCTTATCGATTTTCAAAGGCCTTTTTAATTCTCGAGATTAGTTAATCTATTTTCGTCACCCCTTCTGATTGAACTTCTATATTTTAATGAGACAACAGAAAGGTGCATGGCGAGATCCAAACTCAGCCAGCGCATTGTCCGCCAGACGAGGAAAATTAGTCATAAAATTAATTTTCGGACCGGCAAATTCGGGTCGCTATATCGCGAAGCTAGAAAGCACTCCGAAACTTAACCGCCGCCCGATTGAACAGCATTCATCCGCCCCAGGACGTCCAATCCCTGCATGGCGAGATAGTTCAAAATATCGATAAATATCCAATTTTCGGCGATTTTCCCGTTTTCCACCCGATACATATCAATTACACGCATATCAGCTGGCGCTGGACCCTCTGTCATACCCATATATCCACCTGAGTTTTGGAGAGTAAGGTTTGCCCAACCAAAAAAACCGCCAAAGTCGCTCTCTGCGAGCCGGCAGATATGACCATTAAATTTATAACCTTCGGATAGAGCGTTATCGAAGGGGATACAGTGCTGCCGAATATATCTTTCGATCGTGTAGGTGGCGCCAATTCCGGCAGGCCCCCACCAAATCATGTCTTCGTTCCAAACTCGAGCCAATCGGTTTGCTTCATCTTTGTTGTGGAATTCCGCGCCTGGATTGTTCAGCATGGCATTGATGGCCGCCAAAGAGTTACGTCCCTGCTGCGGATCTTGCTTTTCATAGCAAAGTCCAGTGTGCGTTCGCGGCCCGGGCTGGACTAGCATCGCGCCAGTTTGAGGCGGAAACGGATTCTGATCCGCCTGCATCATCAAGTGAGGGATATCACAAAACATCGCCGTTTCGACTATCTTGCCATCCTTAACTCGATTGAACTCACAATATCGCAGCATCACAATTCGAAATGTTGGTCGAATGCCAAGCCAGGGTTTATCAAAGAGACCCATTAGATGCCCCATCTCGACAACCCATATGCTGTCATAGCCATCTATTTCGTTTAAGCCTGCGATAAATATATCTGGACGACGCTGTAGAGGCTTGATCGCATCCATCAAAGGGCTCCAGAATAATTTTGCAACGGCTTCGGGCCCCTTCTGGTCATTGAAAGGGTGCATCCCCCGCCAGTGCCACTCGGGCGAAACAAACTTAGCTAATGCCTGACCCACGTTCTCTGGTGTTGATTGATCAATGGCATCGTGAAACTCCTGAACGAGCTTTTTTTCTCGTTGAAAATCATCTTTGTCTTTCTTCTCTCTCATACCGCTTGGCCTTTAAATTATTCTTTTATCTCCTGACGACGACCCTACCAAGTTTGCTACATAAAATCATAAAAATAATTCAATTAATCCCGCAGATTTTAAAGTCAAACTCCTCCTAAAATTAGAATTTTAAATATGGACCTGAGCTCAGTTTTGATTAGTAATACGGCTCCCTCTCCTCCTAGAACTACACCCTCTTAGTATGATTAATAAAACTAGGCGCGTGCGTTATCGAATGAATTCAGGTCTCTAATTTACAAAACAAAAAATTAAGAAGCGAAAGAAATGCGTTCAACGGTTCCGGCGCTAAATCTTAAAGCTAAATGATTTTGAAATAGCATCAGCAGCAAAGTTACAAGCGCTCTCAGGATGATATTAAAAGGGCAATTTGAGTTGACTATCTATATTAATCCTAGACTTAAAACCGGATCCGCAGCGTAGATTCGCTGTTCGTCGTCTTACAAATCAAACAATTCAAACTAATCAAGCCAAATCGGTCGGCTTGAAGCTTCAACTTTTTAAATATCAGAAAAGATCCATTAATTTAATCCTATCTGATATTTTCCTTTGCGTCCAAATCTGGCAGCATTTCATAAACTTTATGATACAGTTGGATATCTGAGCGTTGACCATAGAATTTCTACACTATGCCAATCGTAAAACATCCCCAAACCGGACGTTAGCCTAGCGGGCTATAACGCCTCTAAATCTTAAAATTGAATACGCATTTACCTCGGAAGCGGCTTTAAAAATTGCATTCCATAGCTCGACCAATTCGGGAAACTCAGCTTTAAGTTCTTCAGGGGTGCCGCCATCTGACATTCTTGAATTGAAGTTTTTCATTACCTGAGCCTTCGCTTCGACAGATCCGCTATAACCACCCGTAGACCTATCAAAACCAGTCCAACGCACACGTGTCAGATCGCCGTCCACAGTTAAGCAGCTTCGTCCTAAAAAAAGCTCTATTCCAACTGCATATCCATTAATGTTGCTCTGGTGCAATCCTTCAGGACCAACAGTTGGATAGTTATTGGCTAGATCAATATCAGGCAGGCAAATCGGTCGGATTGTAGATGGCATTCCTATGTCTAATATTTGGTTGCGTGCTTGATGACCTGCGATATCATTATCGAATACCGCAATAACTCGAGATTGAATTTTAGCGCCACCAAAGGCCTTCAGAAATTTCACTAGATAAGAAGCCCCGCCGTCAATATTTAACGGCCCATGATCAAAAAATTCAAAGTATCGTGCCATTTCCGGAAATAATGCGACCAGTGATTTTTTCAAAACGATAAGGTCTGAGGACCCTTCACCCATGATAATAATGGGTTCCAAATGCCTCGGTTCGATAAAGGCACAGTGTTTGGCATTTTGAACTATTTCAGAACGTTCTTCTAAGTAGCCTCCGTGTTCTAAAGCGCTGAAGTCAAGAAATAGGGTTTTGCTGTCCGACAATGATAATAGGATGGCTCCAATATTCAAAAGCGTGTGTCCATCAAACCATAGCCATGAACCAAAATGATCTTCCATCAATCGATAGATTGAATCGTGAGGTTTTTCTTTAATTTCCTCGTAAGTGTATCTGGTTGTTAAATACTCTTTCGTTTCGGCCTTCCAACCAGCAAAATTAAGAGAAGTTAATTGCTCTAGTTCGTAAGCATACCGATCACCATCGCCGTCTTCGATGGATTCGTTAAGTTCTTTTATTCGTGCGGTACGCCAGTCATCGAAACAGTTTTCGATTATTTCGGGAGTGATGCCCATGACGTTAAGGCGTTTCCACGCTAATTCTGTTGAGATACAAAATTTATAAAGAAGAAATTGTTCAATTTCATCTTTGTCATCATCATCATTGATATGTTCATGGGGGTCGAAAAGTACAACCACATCATCTTCTATCTCTATATATGTTTGTATATCTTCTTTTTGGAATAAAGACGTCCACAAATCTGGAATAAAGGACTTGTTATCCAAAATATCTATATCGTCTAACATCAACGATGCATAGCTACCCATAATTTTCCTCGTATCCTCATTGCGAACCTCAGCTTAGAGGCAGGAGCAGTGGCTTTTGAAGCGCACTAGATGGCTTTCTTGGGAGTTTCATTATCTGGAGTGGCGTCTATGTATAAAATTTTGATGTGTCTCTCTTGCGAGCCTAAAAATGGATACTCAATTGCTGTATTTCTTAATTTGTGTACCTATCACGCCAATTGTATCAGCGACATTCTTCAAAAGCGATGCGCCTTGCAATACAAAAGGTGCATCTCTATCGATTTGAATTCTAGTATATGAGTTTTCGATATCCTTAGATGCCAAGTGAGCATCCGCTCCACGTAAATCATAGACACCATATAAAGGCGCCATGTGTGACTTAGCAAAATCCTTTGATGTGACGGATGCAAGTAAGCTTTCTAAAAGTTTGAGCGTTCCTAGCTCAGAATTATCAAGCTTTAATATTTTCATCAAAGATTTTTTATTCATCCTCTCAATAGTGTATTTTACTGCATCCTTACCAAGTCCCCGCAGTCCATTTTCATCCAGTGACCTAAAGCGATGGAGTCGCTTCTTTATTTCCTGAATCTCAGCATGCTCTTTAAAAATGTCTGTTTGGTATTTTTCGTTACAGCACTCCCTTAGCCATTCGACAGCACGACTGATTAAAATTTCCGGAGATTTTGTATCAGCAGGCTCACACTTCATCTGTGCGCTAAGCAATTCAACGCTCACGCCTCCATCAGGCCGGATGTTCTTGGCTACCCATATTTTACGTTCCCACACGGATAACCTAGCAACGTCATATGCATACGCATTTATATGGCCCAACTGATTGACTCCAAAATGGACTCCTCGTGAAGGGTCGCCAGCCAATGCTCCCGTTTCTGCGGAATACCATTTCAAGCTACTGCCTCGGCGGGCCAGGAGGGTTTCAACTAGACTTGCATCAAACCACAAGTACTTGCCCACAGTCTCATCGTACAAAGTTTCCAAATTTACTTTTTTTCCACTTGCATCAAGAGAGACGAAAAAGTCTTCTTCTGGCTCACTGGACCCCAAGCGTTCAGACCCATGAATTGCATCAATCCATTCTGCCCTCCAGAGTTCACCCTGTACTCTGAATAGAATATTTTTCGCTTCGCGGGCGCCTTGTCTCGATTCACCCTCTGTGTTGTCATCGTTATGAATTGAGAAGTCAGGAATATCTTCGTGAGGATCGACATCGGTTCTACGTGCAGTAAATACCGCCCATGTGCTTCCAGGAATATCGCCCGTCTCGTCTATTTCATGGCACCTTACTTCGCATCTATTATGCTCTTCATTAATGATTGAATTATCCTCAGGCCAGTCAAAATCAGGATCGCTTGGAAGAACTGCATCTCTTTCACGGTAATAATATAGCCGCAAAGCCGCTTTGCGAGCTGCAAGATAATCCCGTAAATATTCCGTACGAATTTCTACAAACGTTATTACCCCTTTTTCATTTCTCTCGACTCGAATTACTTCTTCGTAACCCGCATGAGGCTTCAGCCACTTATTCCCTTCTAGGATTAATCCATATGCGAATATAAAATCCTGATTTATTTCGACATTAGGTGGATGATCAGAGTTGATTGACTGTGACAGAACCAATCGAAAACCAAGATGCTCATTCGACCATCCAGTAAATGCATCAGCTTTAAAGTAATGTCCGTCCGAATTTATATAAGCTGAACTGTTGTCATTGGAATATTGACCCCAATCTACTTTCTCGGCTTCTTTTCTATGTTCTTCAAAAATAACTGCCGAACCAACAACTAAGATTTCGCTACTGTACCCTAGCTCAGGATACGCCCCGTCTTTATGAATATTCTTGAAACCATAGACCGGAACCCAGGCAGCTTTTGAGAAGTAACGCTTCCTTACGTCACCAAGTTCAAACCACTCTTTGCTTAACTTTTTCACAATAAGAACCTTATTTATCAAACATCATATAAAATGGCGCAAGGTTCGGCACAGGCTATGAAAGAACCTGGCGCGCTTGATGTTCACATCCCTTTAAGCTTCGGCGAGCTTTGGTAGTATTTCCTTCATTTCGAGATAGTTGATATCTGAGTTTTGCCATTTTTTCATATTGTCTATTTGGTAAGCGTACACCATCACCTAAGATAACACAGCCCGTAATTGGGGCACCTTTATTGATGATAGAGCGCTCCTTAGAGGCCTTTATTCTTAGCCCCCTAGACACAAGTGCTTTCTTGATTTTCCAGATATCTTTTTCGTGCACGATGAGTCCTGAAAAAGTTAAATCGTCGGCATAAAGACTAAACTCATAACCTTGTTTCTTTGCGAGACATCCAATCTCGTTCCACGCATCGCAATAAGCCCAATAGGCTAAAATTGGGCTACAGGGACTCCCTTGAGGAAGTGCTCCGTTCCTGCACGCAAGCTTTGCAAGAAGTGCCGCGACGTTTGGAGGGCATTGTAGAATTGTTTGAAAAAACCAATACACCCGCTTTTGTGTGCATGATGGGAAAAAGTCTTCAATATCCAGCAACCGAAAATGCTTTTGCCCCACGTGTAGCTTGGCATTGTCAACGTATGAACGGCCCTTCCGGGGTGAGTAAACGAAGTCTGGCATCTCTATTCGACTGAGAAGGTTCTTGAGTCGTGCTTGAACAGCTTTCAACGCAGGATTTGGGTCAGCCACATATCTAGGTGAGCCATCCTTCTTTTTCTTCTCAATATCACGGTAAAGCGTCTCGGTTTTGTTAGCCATTTCTTCGAGAGCCTTAAGACTGGCAGGAAGTAAGCTAGCCAACTTGTGGACAGAAGGACAGCGATACAACGGTGATTGCTCTAATTTGTAAGCTTTGCCAGCAACCATTTTATGACCTTTCCTCGATTGCTTGGAGGAAGCGAATGATTTTCGTAGCAATTGCTCCCCTCGCCTTTGCTATACGGTTGGCTCTCCCTTCAGAATTCTCAACATTCTCCGCAAAAAACATGATTGACGAAACAGGAACATTAAAATTTTCGGAGTAACGTTTAAGAACATCCATCGAAGGCGTCTTCGTCCCACTTTCCAGCTCGGAAATATAAGAACGCCCCACACCTAAACGCTCAGCCAAGTCGACTTGCTTGAGGTCGTGAAAAGTGCGTAATAATCTAAGAGCTTCATTGAGCATAATATCTATCTATCTCGCTCGTAAATTTTGTATTCCAGTCTACACTCTACCCACTATTGGGCCAGTGTTCGCGAAGGAGAACGAACACCCGCAAGATGAGCGGCCCTATGTTTAGGGCCAGGCGGATCAGCCACGGTTTGCGAAAAGGTCTTAAAGACCAAGCAATTAGGCGTTTCAACTTTGAGCGCGGCTCTGGCGGTTCACTATCCTTCGGTTGAAAAAGTCCATCGGACATATTCTTACTCCTCTGTTGGCCGTCAGAATTGACGGGTCACTTCCCAACAATGAGGCTTTGGACATCACAGAGCCTTCGACCTTCTTACATGTGCCCTCTTGGTCACGGAGGGGGCACACTTCGCCGGGTGGGCCGTCCTACCCACGAAGGGAGACGGGGACCTGATCCTAGCAAGTGGTGGAGACTGCGAGGTCCCCTTGAAGAGCGAGTGTTATTTTCTCCCTTCCAGGTGTAGTAACTTAAATTACCGCCGAAATGGCGTGAACTGCCTCCCTTCTATTTGATTCGTTGAATGCATCAAGAACTAATGTCGCTTATAGCGACATTTATTTCATATCTCTTACGTCTGCTTTGCCCCCTAAGCAGAAATAGACCATCGATCTTTCAATAAAGAACACCGCAATAGCTAGTACCCTATTCATCACCTAAGACAGATATACCGCAGCTGGCCAAAACTCCGCTGTCTCATCATAAAACGCCGGCGGGCGCGTTGGGTCCGAAGGTTCCCCTTTCGGTATATAAATTACTAGAGCTTGTCGGGCCCGCGTCAGTATAACTCTGTAAGCATTTATCAAATATGTCTTACGCGCCTGTTTGTTGACGTTCTGCCATCCGGTTCCCCTAAAGGCAAAATTATTCCAGGCGCCAGAAAGATATCGGAGGTCCACATCCCAGCAAACACAAGCCCAGTCCACCTCTAGCCCCTGCACATCGAACTCGGTGGCAACTTCCTCAAGGTGGTATGCTGAGCGGACATCTTCTGGTCCGTTGAGAAACCAGTTTACCGCATCAATACTGACGCGGATATTCAAGCCCTCAGGTCTTAATCGATGGGCGCCAGAGGACGCCATTAACCCAAAGCGTTCACTGCCCCTTGCATGCTCCCTGAGCCACCTACGTGCAGTTTCCAGATTTCGTGTCAAAGCGATAGGGTAACGCCCTCCAATCGTTTTAAGAAGGCGCGACGCCTTACGAGCATCATTATTGAGCACTGCAGCAACAAAGTCCGATAAGGCCTCCACCCTAAAGGACCTCATAGAGACTCCTAGATGCAGATCCGGTTGCCAATGAATTCGAGTGTCGGCTCTCAAAGCCAACTCACTCCTTGCAAGCCCGTAATGCGGATCTGTAAGACGGTCTGAGAGATGCACATTCCATTCGGTAAATCGTCCCTCTAAAGCCCTTATCCATTCCGAAAGCCCCGCTTCGCCAGTGTTGATCTCTTGGCCACCTCCGACAAGGCAGATAATTAACGACCAATCCTCATGACGATCCATCACGTCAATTAAAAATTCAGGTTCGGACTTATTAAAATCGGTCTGCCCTCTTTTGGCTTGCATGAACTTAGTAGCCTGATGTTTGTCCCACGCTCTTTGCGCTTCATCGAAGATAACAATATGCTCAGGCGGCGCCTTGGGATCCTTAAGCGCCTCATCTCGAAAATGATGGATATTCTGAACAAAGCTTGAAACCTCGCGCTTAGCGTCTGTTTTCGCGCACCCAGTCCGCTCCTTCTGATCACGTGCAAGCGCTTCCCTTAAAACCTCGACAAGAGGCCCATTGCCCGACAGAAACACGGCCGTTTCGCCGTCCGGTCGGTTGGCAGTCTCGGTAGCCATGTTCAGACCAGCTAGGGTCTTCCCTGACCCTGGCACGCCGGTTACAAAACAGATCGTTTTCTCACCTTTCATATGTGCCGCAGAAATAATATCGCGAAGACACTGCGAAGTCGTATTCAAGTTTTTTGCGCCCGCATCCGAACGGGCAATTTCTTCAACAGTATGGTTCTGATACAAGGCTTGAGTCGCCTCCACGATAGTTGGGGTAAGAAGATATCCCGATACAGCCCAGCTTTCGCCATCGAGAGTTCTCGTTAACGAAAGCGCTCGAGCCTGATCAAGCGAACTTTCGATCAAACTCTTCAAACCGGTTGATGCGCAAAAAAACTGGATCTGCCACCTGATCATCTGCCCACTCAATTTGAGAAACTCCGCGGCTTTTGGCCTGCGTCGCAACTAAAATTGGAACGATCGGCAAGTCATGGGAGCCCCTGTGGAAGTTTTTCAGGTCTAAGGCGTAATCATGCACTTGACGAATTGAGGCACTATCAAAGGTCTCTGAGCCCACCTTAAACTCGAAAACAAAGACGGTGCCTTCCAACAAAATAACAACAACAGCTCTCTTTCCCATTCTCGGAATCGAGAACTCGAAAAAAAATTTCCCAACGTTAATCTCAGAGAGCTCATCCTTAAGCAGTTTGGAAGTGAAGCTTGGTAATAGGAAACGTTCAACATGCTTGTAGAATAGACTTCTCTACTCAAGACAAGACATAAAATTCCTGCCCAGGATTTTATGCTTCAATTGCCTCTAAATTCTAAGTTCCATCTCGCCCCATTGAACACATATGCCAACCTTAAAACCTTCACACAAAGCTAGCAGTTTTTATAATCCTCAAGGTTACGCTAGAAACAGTTGCGTCTCTTAGAATCCCTTGATTTATCGAGAGTCGGTAATTTTGACCCTAATTTGCATGTAATCCTATGCAATGTTATGCAATCCTAAAATAGTTTGCATGGCTATATTCCTTAATTAATTCAATCACTTAAGTAAGCAAGAATGCAAAGATGCAATGATGCCGGGGGTTCTACGTGTATAACGCACACATACACATGAGGCCAACCCCGTAAAAGATTGCATCTTTGCATTCTTGCTTGAAACTGAAAATTTGAAAATCGTCTGGTTTTCGGCGGCTCAAAACCAGAGGCCGACTCTCAAATCTAGTCTTACCAAAATCTATTTTTGGCGTTTTGGCAAGAGGCAGGTTTTGCAAGCCGCTAAATTCATCTCGTGAATTTTGGTTTTTCGACGCGCTAATGGTCTTGTGATTTCAAAGTTATTTTTGGGTTCCGGACTGCCTCTAACCCGACCTTTGGGCGGGCTCGTCGTCGAAAACTCCAAAACCTCTCTCTATGTGAAAAATCAATGCTGAGCCAACTCACATACCGCGTTTCATCTTTGGGTCCTTCCTGGGGGAAAACGCAATACGGGTGGGCAAGGCATTGGAGGTTTTTTCTGAGGTCCGTTTTCAACATGGGTGACAAGTGACAAATTACGGTGACAAAGGTGACAAATACGATATTCAAATTTGCGAAGAGTCGGAACCGGTGTTTATAAATTCCGAAGGGTCGACGCTTCGACGCCCGCTTGCGGTGTCTTTCAAGACGGCTGGCGCAATGATCGACAGGTCCAGCCGAACTATCAAGCGCATGGTCGAACGCGGGGATCTGGTCGAGCTTCCAGGATATGCTCTGGTGACATATGACAGCCTTGAGACGTGGGTCAGACGGATGTGCCGCTCAGAAAGTCAGCCCATTGCTGCATCACCTCGCGGCGACGCTCCAAAGCCGTTAACCGCCGATACGCTCTCTCCGTCTCGTTGCCGATAGCATGGGACAGAGCCAGTTCAGCCAACTCTCTCGGGACCCCGCTCTCTCCGCACCAGTCTCGGAAGGTCGATCGCAGACCGTGAGCCGTAGTCTCTTCAAAGCCTACGGCGCGTATCGCCTTCCGGACGGTGTTGTCAGACATGACTTTGGCCCGGTGGCCTGGAAAGTATAGAGATGCTTTTACTTTTTGTTGCTTCAATAGCTCTAGCGCTTGCTGTGACAATGGCACCGAGTGGTCTAGCCCTCGCTTCATCAGCTCACCCGGGACATTCCAAACGTCTGCCACAAAATCCATTTGCTCAACTGATGCGGCTCGTGCTTCGCCGTTTCGAGCGGCCGTCAGCAGGACAAAGGCAGCGCAGCGCGCGCCTGAATGATTTTCGGCCATCAAGGCCTGGTAAAGCTTGGGCGCGTCCGCAATGGCAATGGCGGCGTTATGCGTCGTCGGAGGCTTCTTTCGCGCCAGCACGTGTTCAAGATTGCCCTTCCACCTTGCCGGGTTGTCCCCCTCTCGCCAGCCTTTTACGGTCGCGTAGTCGAGAACCATCTCAATCATAGACCGGAAATAACGCGCGGAGTGATTGA